>Ga0137307_102088_pt1 | contig 14809 bp, 15 predicted proteins | sample NAcewD2O_March_2_FD_97180 | JGI IMG/M metagenome (GOLD analysis project Ga0137307, IMG submission 97180) | Mouse cecal microbial communities from Vienna, Austria - N-Acetylglucosamine amended D2O_March | ecosystem: Host-associated > Mammals > Digestive system > Large intestine > Cecum | place...
CCCGGTCCGATGGCGGCTGCTGCATGGCCACCGCCTCGGTGACAATCTCGTTTAACACACCTGTTGCAATGCGCATGGAATTATTCTCAATCACCATGTCAATCATCTCAAAGATTTTTCCAGTGCGCTGCCCTGTTTTTGCAGAGATAAACATAATTTCCGCATAGGACATAAAACTTAAAACCTGGCGGATTCTCTCCGTGTGCCTGTAGATGGTCTTGTCATCTTTTTCGATGGCATCCCACTTGTTTACCACAATGACAATTCCCTTTCCCCTGTCATGGGCAATCCCGGCAATTTTAGCGTCCTGCTCCGTAACCCCTTCTGTGGCGTCAATTACCAGAAGAACCACGTCTGCCCGCTCCACCGCAGTCACCGCCCGGATAATGCTGTAGCGCTCCAATTCCTCTTTTATTTTGTTTTTCCGCCTTAACCCAGCAGTGTCAATAAAAACGTATTCCTGACCGTTATATTTTATTGCCGTGTCTATGGCATCCCTGGTAGTCCCTGCGATATCTGACACAATCACCCGGTTTTCCCCTAAGAGACGGTTCACCAGGGAAGATTTTCCCACGTTAGGTTTACCCACCACTGCAATTCTTGGGCGCTCATCACTTTCCCCGGTATCTTTCCCCTCCGGGAAGTGTTTGATTACCTCGTCAAGCATATCCCCGATGCCAAGTTTTCCTGCGGAGGAGACAGGCACCGGATCCCCGATGCCAAGATTATAAAACTCATACACGTCCGGCATAAATTTTTCAAAGCTGTCCACTTTATTTACCACAAGAACCACAGGCTTTCCCGAGCGGCGCAGCATATCCGCCACCTTGGAGTCCGCATCGGTAAGGCCCTGCCTTACATCCACCAGAAAAATAATCACATCCGCCGTGTCTATGGCTATCTGTGCCTGCTCCCGCATCTGGGAGAGGATAATGTCTTTTGTGTCCGGCTCAATTCCCCCGGTGTCAATCAATGTAAAATTTTTATCAAGCCAAGAGACATCCGCATAAATCCTGTCCCTGGTCACCCCGGGGGTATCCTCCACGATGGAAATGCGCTCCCCTGCAAGCAGGTTAAAAAGGGTAGATTTGCCCACATTGGGACGCCCTACCACTGCTACAACCGGTTTATCCATTTTCGTTTACTCCTTAATTTATCTTCCTATCACTGCGTGTACTAAGTCCTGACCGCTTGATTTTACAATATCCACGGGAACTTGTAAAGAATTTTTCAAATCCTGCACCGTCATATCATCCAAAAATACTTCCTCCCCGCTTCTTAACATGGAGTGGGACAATAACAGTACGTCCCCCAAATCCCTGCCCTTTAGCTGGGCTAAAAGGTCCTGTCCCGTTAAAAGGCCGGAGACGGTAATCCTCTCCCCGAAAAAATCATTGCGGATAGGAATGACTTCAACCCCAAGGCCGGGAAATTTCTGACAGAGCCTGTCAGTTAATTTTTTTATCAGGGGGGATGCCAGCTGTCCCGTGGCAATGGAAACCTTTCGCTTTATGGTTTCCCCTTTTCTATTGCTTAATTCTTCTAAAAATTCATTCTCCAATAGGCGCATCATTCCCACGCCGTTTTCAAGCTGTAAGTATCCGTCATAATTTTCCTCCGGCGGGATTTCCATATCCGCCAAAAGATACCACTCGTCCCCTGCCTGGACAAAGTGGATTCCCCATTTTTCCACACAGTACCGCTGCCATTTGTGGATGATGGAGAGCACCTCTACGGCATCTTCTTTTTCAAATGGCGCCAAGGGATAAAGTCCCTCTCTGTATTTTGTCAGGCCCACAGGGACTACGGAGAGGCTTTGCATATAGGGGATGTACCCCGTCAGCTTCTCAATGGTATTATCCAACTCCTCCCTGTCGTTTATCCCCTTGCAGAGCACAATCTGGCCGTTCATCAACACGCCCCCTTGAAAGAGACGTTCCAGCTTAGAAAGGGCATCCCCGGCAAAACGGTTGTTTAACATTTTGCACCGAAGCTCTGGGTTCATGGTGTGCACCGACACATTCACCGGCTCTAAGTGATAACGGATAATCCTGTCCAAATCCTTCTCTTCCATATTGGTAAGGGTTATATAATTCCCCTGCAAAAAGGAGAGCCTGGAATCATCATCTTTAAAGTACAGCGTATCCCGCATCCCCTTCGGCATCTGGTCGATAAAGCAGAACATGCACTTGTTCCTGCAGGATTTATATTCATCCATCAAACCGTTTTCAAAGACAATACCCAAATCCTCATTGTACTCTTTTTCAATCTCAAGCTCCCATTCTTCCCCGTCTTTTTTCCGAATCAATACTACAATATATTCCTCACTGCACAGATAATGATAGTCGAATATGTCTTCCATATCCGTGTCATTGATGGAGAGCAGCACGTCCCCCGGCTCTATTTCCATTTCCTCTGCAATGCTGCCGGGCAAAACCTGGCAGACAACATGTTCTTTTGGCATATCTTTCCCCTTTTCCCGTTTCACATAGTTTACACCAAAACGGAGAGAATAACAACTCTTCTCACAAAAATAGAAAGAACCGGCCAAAATATAACCTGGCCGGTTCTTCTCTCACATGATTTTTATTCTTCGGGCAGCGGGGCTTGTTCCATATCCCACTGGGTAATCAGTTCATCTGGACTTTTTATCATTTCCATATCAATCAGTGCCTGAATTATATTCTCACACTCTGTATTAAACTGGATATATGCATTTCCCGAATCCATGACATAAGCATAGTGCCTGCCACTGTAAAATCTGTCCGAATACTCCTCATATCCCTTACTGTTCGTGTAAGTAAAGCTTAAGGTATTTTCTAAAACTAATTTATCATATTTCTCTGCATCACCGTAATACCACTGATCTTTAAAGTTTCCGGCATCCACGTCTTTCATAAATGCCTCACATATCTTTTCGGACTGTTCCGCCGTAAACTCCCGGCTTGTGCTTGAGGTGATGGGATTGCCGTAATCATCTTTGGCAACTTTCTCCGGAAAACTTATATACCCATACAAATACTGGTTATCCTCATAGTTAAGTCCCAGCACGTTTTTCTTGTACGTCTCACCCTCCCTCATATACGCTCTTACCACTGAAACAGGGGAATTTTCATCCGAACGGGCACTCTCATCCTGAGCCACTACATAATAGCGGGTTAAGACAGACCCGTCTTTCATGTAATATTTCAGATTAATTCCATAGCCGTCTTCCCAGGGCCTCTCCATGTTTTGGTACAAAGCCTTATGGGAGAGAATATTTTCATGGAGAGCAATGATTTTTTCAATCATCTCTGTGTCCTCTCCCCCTGCAAAGTCCCCGGACTGGATATAAGCCTCTCTTACCATCCCTGCCTCAGGCACTTTTCCCTCAATTCCAAGCACATCCATTTTCAGCAAAATGAGTACAATTGCCAGGGCAAGGGCAAACAATCCGCACTCCCGGAAACGTTTTTTTGCAAACACCCGGAAACTTTTCTGCAAAACCATCTCTGCGGCAAAGAAAAACAAAACGCCCACAAGGATTCCTGCCATGAGAATCATCACAAATCTTTTCGTGTCTGAGCTTGATGAGAACCTCATACTTCCTGCCGTCATTGCTCCCAGGCTGGCAAAACATGCCCCCACGCCCCAGCGGAATAAGGGGGTAATCCATGAAAAAGCAATCAGGTTTCCCGCAGTCTCAAGATGGCGTCTCTGGTACAGTACAAACGCCAGAACAAGAAACACCACTGCCGCCAGTGCATACCCCGCTACCATTTTTGCCCCGGTCATCCCGGTACACACTGCATTCCTCCATTCCCCGGAATACTGAATATTTACCCGGATATGGCCAGATATATAGTAGAGAGGGGACAGCACATCCAACACGCCATTTTGGTACTCTCCGGAAATCCCATAGGCAAAACAGGAAAAAAGCTGCGTCAAAATATATTTGCTCCCCACAAACAGGAAATTTAGTATCAGTGAAAATACAGGCATGGCAATTAACTGTCCCACCAATATGCCTATAAATACATTGAAACTGTAAAAGAAAAAGCTGATTCCCATGGCACACAAAACTCCTTTAAAGAGAATTTCAATGTAGGAATACCCACATCCTGCCGCCACCAATATTCCCAAGAGCCCTCCGAGAAGCATAGGCCCCCACAAGAACAATAAACCGGATACATAGTTGGTAATAAAAAGGGATGTCCTTGTTACCGGAAAGGCATGCATCGTATAGGATGCCCTTGAAGTGTATAGATAAGAAAATACTGCACCAGCCGCAATCAGGGAAAAAATAAGCAATATCACCGGATTAAAAACAATTTGAACGGTTTCCGGGATCAAAATACTTTCTGCCATTTTCTCCGCAAGTGTCTTTCCCGTATCGTATCCTGCCTTTTCCCCAAGATATCCGATAAATTCTGAAAAGGGCATGATAAACAGGTAAAACAGTAAAAACAGGCACCAAATAGGCCAAAAATGGGTGATATTTTTACGAAATATTGTTTTGCTAAAACAGGATGTCTTTGACTTCATAATCTACCCCTCCTAATTCATAAATAAATATTTCCTCTAAGGTCAGCGGGAGAAGGTCGATAAGCATAGGATTCATCTTCTCAAGCTGTTCCTTGGCATCCTTTGGGTTTCCTTTTACAATGAGGGTGTACACCCTTCCGGTATTGGACATGTGAAGCACTTCAAAATTTTCCGGAAGCTTGGGCATCTCCGCTTGAAATGCCACCTGAATTTTGCACACACTTCCCTGTAATTCCGACAAGGAACGCTCAATCATAATTTTTCCCTGATGCATGATTCCCACATGGTCGCACACATCCTCAAGCTCCCTTAAATTGTGGGAGGATACTAAAACGGTGCTTCCTGTCTCCGCCACATCCGCCATAATAATGCTCCAGACCTGACGGCGCATGACAGGGTCCAATCCGTCTACCGGCTCATCTAAGATGAGAAGTTCCGGCCGGATGCACACAGCCAGCCAGAATGCCACCTGCTTCTGCATTCCCTTGCTTAAACTCCTGATATTTTTCTTGGGATCGATGGTGGGAAAAAATTCCATCAGCTTAAAAAACAGTTTATCGTCAAATTTGGGATACATCCCCTGATAAAACCGCTTCATCTCATACGTATTGGCAGAGACGAAATAGAAAAGGTCATCGGGGATATACCCGAACTTTTCTTTTACCGCCGGGTTTTCGTAAACGGTTTCCCCTGCGATTTTTACCTCCCCGGCGTCCTGCCGGTAAACCCCGGTCAAATGCCTGATCAAGGTGGATTTCCCTGCCCCGTTCGGCCCGACCAGGCCGTAGATGGCTCCCTTTTTCACATGCATATCCACACTGTCTAAAGCGCGGAATCCGTCAAATTGTTTTACCAGATTTTTTACTTCAATCATTCTGTCTCCCCTCCCTTAGAAAGTCTTTCCATCCTCTCTCCCAACTCTTCTTTCGTGACAGATAACACGAAAAGTTCAGTTACCACATCGTCAAATGTTACCAACAGCTCTTGTTTTCTTGTCTGGTTGATAAACACAGGGGATGAGGCAAATGTTCCCTTTCCCTGTTTGCTGTAAACATACCCCTCGGACTCTAATTCCCGATAAGCCCTTGATATGGTATTTGGATTGATTGCAAGAGATGATGCCAGTTCCCGAACGGAAGGCAGTTTTTCGTCCGGCTCAATGGCTTTCGACAAAAGCAGTTTCCGTATGCCGTCCTTTATCTGTTCATAGATAGGTTTTGCATCTCTGTAGTTTAGCTGCAGCAATTCTCATACCTCCTGTCTGTATGAATTCAAGTGTTTTATGTGTATTAATTCATTTAGTACAGTTAGAATACCACGAAAACACCACTGTTACAATAAAAATAAGCGAAGAAAATATTTAAGAATTTATTAAGAGAAGAAGTATCTCATTTTTTATTTGGAACAAGGCCGAATTTATTTATGACAATATCTGCCGCTTCATCGGGACTTAAATCGGAATTGTCTATTTTAATATGATTTTTAAACCAAACTTCGCCTGCTTCCGAATTAAGCCTATGGTTTTCCGCTTCCCTCAATAGGTCGGCTTTGCTCCATTCCACATCTCTTTTTGACGGTTTTCTTTCCATTCTGTGCAATGTTTCATTTCTATGCAGTCTCACACTAATATCTGCACTCAGTTCTACAAAATAAAAATTGCCGCCGCTGGATGTGAATTGATTTGCCAATGTTGTCAAATAATCTTTTTCCGTTTGCATTTCAAAGGCGCACACATATGTGAAAATCAAATCCACATTATGCTTTATTGCAATTTCAAATACTTTTTCCCTAAAGATACCATTGAACTCCTTTTGCGCAGGTGTATCAAAACCGAATACTTTATTCGACACCTCAATGCTGTCATGATTTATCATTAAATTGTATTTCAGTTTATCTCTTATGCTTTCCGCAACCGTCATTTTCCCCACCGCTTGTGGTCCGCAAACAATAATTAAGTTTGCCATTTACACCGCCCCCTTTCACTACGATTTGCCGGTTTCTGCTTTTAATGCCAAAACCGCAGCCAGATTCCCCCTTTTCCCCCTGCTTGCCCTGTGGGAAAATAAAAGCTTTGGATTACAGCAGGTACAGATATTGGTGACGGCCAAATGTTCTTTTAAAATCCCCGCTTCCAATAGGACAATCTCGTTGGCCCGCCACAAATCCAACTGGTACTTGCCCCCTCCTTTATCTATAAGAATTTCTTTTTCATGCCCCGCAAATTCCCCCAGAAACGCTTCCGCCACATCAGAACCCACCTCATAGCAGCCCTGGCAGATGGAGGGGCCAATGGCGCAGAAAATATCCTCCGGCTTACTGCCAAACTCCCGCCCCATGGCTTCTATGGTCACTTTTCCCATGCGGTTTACCGTTCCCCGCCACCCGGAATGGCTGAGGCCGATGGCAGGATGCTTTTTGTCCACAAAAAATAAAGGCACGCAGTCCGCATAAAAGGTTGTTAAAGTCACCCCCGGCTCGTCGGTGATAAGGCCATCAATATCTGTAAATGCCTTATCCCCCATCCCTGTGCCTGCATCCCTTTTCCCCACTCTCTTTACATTTGTAGTATGGGTCTGGTTGGAAAAGCAAAAACTGTCCTCTTTTACAGAAAGGGCCTGGGCAAGCCTTTTATAGTTTTCAAGGACGGCCTCCCTTTCATCCCCTCTGGTAAAACTTAAGTTTAAGGAGGAATAGATGCCGGAACTTACTCCCCCAAGCCTGGTGGTAAAACCATGGATAACCATGTCCGTCTCTTCTAGTAATGGGAAATGCAAAAGGGGCAGGTTTCCGGATTTTACAGGGTATCCGGCTATCCTTAACACATCTTTTTCTGATTTCTTTTTGAAATTTAGCTGGTTCATACAGAATATCTCCTATCTAAAAAATTCTTATGCTCCTAACCCTGAAATTCAAAAGCATTTTTTACATGGAAAATCTCTTCCCCCATAACAGCCACCACGTCGAACCTTACAGGCTGTTCCGGGGAAATCCGGTTTCTGGCAATGTAATAAAGGGCAGCCCTAGAGATTTTTTGCTGTTTTCTCACGTCCACCGCCTCTAAGGGATGCCCCCTTTTCCCGTCTTTCCGGTATTTTACCTCCGCAAAAACAAGGGTATCTTTGTCTTTTAAGATAAGGTCAATCTCCCCGAAGCGGGTGTAAAAATTCTGCCCTAAAATCTCATAGCCCTGCCCCTTTAAAAAATCACCCGCCAGTTTTTCCTTTTCCCCTCCGGTTTTTCTTTTGTTAATAAAATCCACACCTTTCCCATATTTGTATCTATCCCTACTGTAATTTTGACCGCAATTTGTCCATATCATCCACAAAAACTAAAATTTCCGCCACAACCTCATAGAGCTCCGGGGGTATGGTATCCCCGATTTCCAGTTTGGAAAGGGTTGCCGCAAGCTTGTTGTCCTTGTAGAGGGGCACGTCGCTCTCTTTCGCTTTTTCTATTATCTTTTCCGCCAACTCCCCTTTTCCCGTGGCAAGTATGGTGGGGGCCACATCCCCGGGATTATAGGCAAGGGCCACCGCAGTCTTTACACTGTCTTTTTCTTTTTTCCTGTTTTCCACTTTTTTCACGCCCTGACATCAAAAGAATATCTGTGGACCATGCCTCCCGCCTGGGGCTGGCCCTCTAAAATCTGGTCTACAAAACTTGGGGTCTCCTCCTGGGTATTGACCTGGATTTTTACCTGGTAGCCCTTTTTCGCCAGCCGCTCCTCAAGCTCATCCAAATGCTCCATAATCAAATTGTAGGAAGTGTCATCCGAGAGATAAAAATTTGTAGTAACTTTTTTCTGATGCATCCGAATGGATACGTCCGTGGAGCCTAAATGCTCCAAATCCAGATGGAGAAATGCCGTTAAGTCCTCATCTTCCTCCCCCCGCTTCTTTTTCCCCCTGTAAACGTACAAATCACTGTGGGCATTCTGCCCGGACAATTTTAAGGGTATCTGCACATAGGCATAGGTCTGGTTTAACTGATTCATAAACTGAATGTTATTGCGGATAGAAGATGCGGTATCCGACAGGTTCTGGGTGCTTTGACCAAAGTTTTTTAACACCTGCTCCATCTGTTCCATCTGCCTGTTTAGCCGCTGGTACAACTCGTTTACTTTATTATCCCCCTTTAAATCCTGGGGTTTTAAGAGCCATTGCTCTTCCATTGCATTCCGAAGGAGAGCGCGGTATTCCCTGGAGGATACCAGCTGGCTGAGGGCCTCCTTGGAAACGGCGTCTTTTCCTGGAAAAGCTTCTGAGAGCAGGGATAAAAGCTCCTTTGAGGTAAGGTTTGGATTTAATTTTCCCTCTTCAAACACCGCAGGATTCTGGGAAAATTCCGGTATGTTTAACAGACGGGAGGCAAGATTATTTAACTGCTTTGCGCTAAGCATTTCTGATAGGTGCGTTCCTCCCTCCAGGGCTTTTGCCGGATTTTTTACCTGCTCCTGATTTAGGGTCTCCTCACTGATTAGGATTTTCCCCTGGCTTTCTGCCGCCTTTTTAGGTTCTCCCACAGTATCCTTTATCCCATTTTCCCCGGCATTTTTTTCTCCGGAAACCATGTGTAAAATCTCTTCTGTTTTTCCCTGCTCCACCGTAAGTTTCACAGCGCCTTCCGGATTTTCCCCTGTTTTTCCCACGGCAATATTCTCAGGATTTGCGCTCTCCTGAGGTTTGCCGGAAGGATTTTCCCCGGAAATTTCTGTCTTATCCCCGGCTAAAATCTGGGCAATCTGTTTGTTTAATGCCAGCAGGGCGTCAGCGCTTAACTTTCCCTTGGACATCTGCTGAGATAACCCCTTCATCACAGATTCCAACTGGTCTAAAACCGCATACTGGTCTGATTTGTAGTTTTCAAACTGGGCGGCCATTTCCTCTGTAATGGGAATCCCCAGTTTGGCCATCTGCACAATGGTATTTACATCCATGGTATCGTTGCCTGCCACCAGCCTAGCCATTGCAAGAAGGCTCTGTTTATCTATGGGCATGGACTCTTCCATCATAGCATTTACCATGGTGAGCATTTTGGGATTTGCCGGCAGGCTTGCCGCGTCCAAGGCGGCAAGAAGGGTGGGGTTTCCGGCAAAACCATTGGAGAAAGGACGGATGGCAATCTGGGCTCCGTTATTGGATTTTACCTGGAAAAACATGGACTGCCCCACATTTACGGAGACCCCCGAATCCAGCCTTGCCTGGATGGTCTTGCCGTCCGGCAGGCCAAGGATAACCACACCGTTCTCCATGCTGTTCACATTTCCCTCAAACACATTGCCCACGGACATCTGCTGCAGGGATGACACCACCTGTTTTATCCCCTGGGTTCCCTGGGCAATCTCCGTGCCGCTTGCAATATTTCTGTTGTACTGGCCAAGCATATCTGAAATCTGCATTTCCTACCCCCGTTTTTTTTCATACACTTCTGCACCATAAGCGCAGAATTAAAACATCCGCTATATTATACAAAATTTCCGATAAAACTGTTTCGGTGAATCGGGGAAGGGCCGTATTTTTTCAGAGCTTCAATATGTTCCTTTGATCCGTATCCCTTATTGGAAGCAAAGCGGTATTCCGGCATCAGAGAATCATATTCTATCATCAGCCTGTCCCTGGTGACTTTCGCCATAATACTTGCCGCCCCGATGGTGATGCTCTTTTCATCCCCTTTTATAATGGGCACCTGCTCTATGTCCACCCCGGGAATTTTCACCGCATCATTTAATAATATATCGGGTTTTATCCCCAGATTTTGAATAGCTTCCCTCATGGCTTCATAAGTGGCCTGCAAAATATTTATCTCGTCAATCCTTTTTGGACTTGCCATGCCAATGCCCACAGCAATGGCTTTTTCCATAATCACATCAAAAAGCTCCTCCCTCTTTTTGGGGGAAAGCTGTTTAGAATCGTTGATGTAGAGAATGTCGCAGTCCTTTGGAAGAATCACAGCCCCCGCCACCACAGGGCCGGCCAGTGGGCCTCTCCCCGCTTCATCAATGCCGCAGATATATGTCCTGTCACCATACCGGTTCTCATATGCCTTTAAAGCGGAAATACGCTCTCTTTCCTCCTTAAGCTTTTTTATCTCTTTCTCTGCCTTTGCCACAAGACTTTTCACCCCGGCTCTTTCATCTTCCCCGTATCTTTCCATAAAGGAAAAAAGTTCCGCCGTCTCTGTGCTTAAAAATTCTTCCTTAATCTCCCGGATTTTCTTTTGTGCATCCATGTCAAACTCCTTTTTCCTCCGGCTCCTCCAGTGTGATTCTCCCCAGTTTTCCCCCCCGAAACTCATCCATTAAAAGTTTTGCCGCCTTGCCGTAGTCCAGTTCATTTCCCCTGCTGCGGCAGTTTCTGTTTTCCCCGATAAAGGTTAAAACCTTAAGGGCGTCCTCAACCTCTTCAACATGATATCTTTGGGATAAAACCCCGGGATATTTTTTTAATAAAATTTTAATTAGCTCTAGGGAAAGTTCTTCCGTGTTTATAATTTCATCTTTGATAGAGCCGATAAGGGCCAGGGAAAGCCCCACCCTCTGGTCCTCAAATTTGGGCCAGAGTATCCCCGGGGTGTCTAAGAGCTCCACGCTTTTATTCAGCCTTATCCACTGTTTTCCCTTTGTCACCCCCGGCTTATTCCCTGTCTTTGCGCAGGCCCGCCCCGCATAAGTATTGATAAAGGTAGACTTGCCCACGTTGGGAATCCCCACCACCATGGCCCGCACCGGACGGTTTTTAATGCCCCTTTTTTGGTCCCTTTCAATTTTTTCCCTGCAGGCTTCTAAAATCTGGCCCTGGATGGCTTTTATCCCGGCCTTGCTCCTGGAATCCAGGGAAACCACAAAGCATCCCTTTTCTAAAAAATAGTCCCTCCAGGCTTTTGTGGCCCTCTCATCCGCCAAATCCGCCTTATTCATTAAAATCAGCCTGGCCTTATTTTTTCCCAGCTCATCAATGTCCGGATTCCTGCTGGAAATGGGAATCCTGGCATCCACAAGCTCAATAATCAAATCAATTAACTTTATATCTTCCTGCATCTGGCGTTTTGCTTTCGTCATATGCCCTGGATACCACTGAAACTGCATAACCTACCTCTCTTTACCTTACTTAATAAATCCCATACTGTCATAGGGAGATATAATAAACCAGGCTTTTCCTATAATATATTCCTTTTTCACATTTCCGATATTGGCATAGCGGCTGTCCTCGCTGTTATTCCTGTTATCCCCCAATACAAAGTACTCGTCCTCCTCCAGTTTCACAGGCTCCGCCGCCAGCTCCGCATCCAGTATGGGGGCAAACTCATCCTCATCCTCAAAGAGTTCTCCGTTGACATAAACTTCCCCCTCTTTTATCTGCACCGTATCCCCAGGTATTCCAATGACACGTTTCACATAGTAATGTGATTTCTCATTGCCGTTGGGGAGAAATACCACAATATCACCGGGTTTTGGGTCGGACAGGAGATAGATAAACCGGTTTATCATAATTTCCTGCCTGTTTTCCAAGGTGGGGGCCATAGACTGGCCTAAAACGCTTGTGCGCAGCCCAATAAAGTACACAAATACAAATGCTATCACAAGTACAATCACGCACTCCAATGTCCAGGCCACCACTTCTTTTACAATAGGGACATTGACTTTCTTTTTTTCCTTTCCAAAATGCAATCCGCTTTTTCTTCTCATATTTTCCTCGTTCTGTACCCACTTTTCCGTTATGAAAAAAACGGTATTCAACACTACCATGAATACCGTTTTTCGGGATTATTTTACCAGCTCTTTTACCTTTGCAGCCTTGCCGGAGCGGCCTCTTAAGTAATTTAATTTTGCCCTTCTTACTTTACCGTAGCGGACAACCTCCACTTTCTCCACATTTGGAGAGTGCAGGGGCCATGTCTTCTCAACGCCTACGCCGTTGGAAAACTTCCGGACAGTGAAGGTCTCACGGTTGCTCCCGCCCTGTTTCTTTAACACAACGCCTTCAAATACCTGGATTCTCTCACGGTTTCCCTCTTTAATTTTACCGTAAACCTTTACCGTATCCCCTACGGAAAACTCCGGTACTTCTGCCTTTAACTGCTCTGCCTCAATGTTTTTGATAATTTCACTTGGGTTCATTTTGTTTCCTCCTATTTGTCCGATGTTCTTAATACTCTCCTATGTAGTAACAGAGGACCATCGCATACTATACACAACTATCAAACTATATCACAATATGAAAGCTTGTGCAAGTCTTTTTTCCTTAATTTTGTAAAATTAAAGAACAAATGTTTGATTTTTTGTGAAAAATATGGTATCCTTTTAGAAAGAAAAGAGGAAAACCTTATGCCAAACACTACCATATACCACATTGATGTGAACAGCGCCTTCTTGTCCTGGAGCGCTGACTATTTCCTAAGAGAACATATGACGGACACAGATATCCGCACCATTCCCGCCGTTATCGGCGGAGATGAATCCATGCGCCACGGCATTGTCTTAGCAAAATCTACCTCCGCAAAAAAATTTGGCGTAAAAACCGGGGAACCCTTAATCCGGGCCAGGGAAAAATGCCCCGGTTTAAAAGTATTCCCTCCAAATCACAAACTCTACACCCAACGTTCTCGGGAGTTTATCACTCTCCTTAAGAGTGTGGCGCCCAAAGTGGAACAGTACAGCATCGACGAGGCTTTCTGCGACATGTCTGGAACGGAAAATCTCTACGGGAACCTTGTGGACTACGCCGATTCCCTGCGGGAGAGAATTTACCGGGAACTTAGGTTTACGGTAAATATCGGCGTTTCTGTAAACAAACTCCTGGCAAAAATGGCCTCGGATTTTGAAAAACCTGACAAGACCCACACCTTATTCCCAGAGGAAATCCCTGCAAAAATGTGGCCCCTTCCTGTTAGGGAGCTGTTTTTCGTGGGAAAATCCACAGAGAAAAAACTCCGCACCTTGGGAATCCGCACCATCGGGGACTTAGCCGCCTGCGACCCGGCTCTCCTTTCCTCCCACTTCCACAAACAGGGGCTGACCATCTGGAACTATGCCAACGGCAGGGATTTGGAATCCGTCACAGGCCATGACAGCGCCAATAAAGGCTACAGCAGTGAGACTACCCTGGCCGCGGACATGACAGACCCGGAAACGGCAAAAATCATCCTCCTCTCCTTAGCGGAGACAGTAGCTGCCAGAATCCGGGCAGACAAGGCCTATATCAGCGTAGTTGGAGTCACATTGGTCACCTGCGAATTTGAAAAATACTCCCACCAGAAAAGCCTGTTTTCCCCCACTAATATTACAGAGGAAATATATCACACTGCTGTGGAACTCTTTGCCCAGATGTGGAAAAAAGAGCCAATCCGGCTTATCGGCCTTTCCACCAGCAAGGCTACCTCTGACCAGACCTATCAGTATGACCTGTTTCACAAAGACCAGTATGAACGGCTGTCCAAACTAAATTCCGCCCTAGATTCCATCCGGGATAAGTACGGCAGCGGCGCAGTAAAACGGGCCTGCTTTTTAAAGGAGGAGGATTGAACCTGACCTCCCCTAGAACTTCCGGATACTGATGGCATCGTCGTCCACCTGTTTTCCAATGCTTTTTATCTGTACAAAATAGCTGTAATCCTCGTCCACTTTCACTTCCACACGCTCTCCCGCTTTATGGCCAAATATCGCCTTTCCCAGGGGGGATTCCCGGCTGATTAACCCTTTCAGGGAATTTCCCCGGATGGTGGTGACAATGGTAAACTCCTCTGTCAAATCATCTTCCTCAAAGTAAACTTCCACCGTATTATTAAGGCCGACCTCGTCTTCCTCAGACTCTTCGGAGACTACTTTTGCAGTTTTTATCATCCGCTCTAAGTACCGGATTCTGCTCTCGTTCTGGTTTTTATCCTTTTTGGCGGCGTGGTACTCAAAATTTTCACTTAAATCCCCGTGGGATCTGGCCTCTTTTACCGCCTCAAGGGCTTCCTTCCGCACCACAAGCTTCCGGTACTCAATCTCCTCTTTCATTTTTTCAATATCTTTTTTTGTCAATTCATCATACATAATCTTTTACCATCTGATAGTTTTCCGCCCTGCCTCAAAGATTGCCACAGTGCGCTCTTTCACTTCCACTTCCACGGTGTCCACCGGCTCCCCGATACCGCAGATAAACTCTTCCCGGTAAGTATCCACCACCCGGTACCACCTCATATATTCCGGCAGCTCCGGCAGGGTGATTTTAAGGGGCTCCCAGTAAGTGTTGATTGCCATATAAATACAGTCGTCCCGCCCCTCGGTGCGCCCTGCATACAT
>Ga0137307_102090_pt1 | contig 14798 bp, 11 predicted proteins | sample NAcewD2O_March_2_FD_97180 | JGI IMG/M metagenome (GOLD analysis project Ga0137307, IMG submission 97180) | Mouse cecal microbial communities from Vienna, Austria - N-Acetylglucosamine amended D2O_March | ecosystem: Host-associated > Mammals > Digestive system > Large intestine > Cecum | place...
ACCAAGGGGTAAGTGCGCCTTTTTTGCTTTAAAAATAATTTCGATTTTTCTCATTTTGCTATTGACATTTATTAGCTGGACTTTACAAAATCAAATCCAGTTTTTATCCAAACAATAAAATTGGCGGTATCATCAAGATACCGCCAATCACTGATTTACACAAGTGCCGGTGATGGGACTTGAACCCATACGTTGTTGCCAACAACAGATTTTGAGTCTGCCTCGTCTGCCAATTCCGACACACCGGCCAATGTCCGAACCAATCACTCGAACAAATAAGATGATAACACATAAATAGACAAAACACAAGTACTTTTTTTATTTTTTACCATTTTTATCTTTTTGCCTCCATTTCCAGTTCCTTTTCCCTCTCAATATCCTCCGGTGACATATATTTCTGATACACCTTCTCCAGAGTGAGATTAAAAGCCAGACACAAAAGCGCCGGGGCAAAAATACTTAAGACAGGGACAAAAAAGAAAATCAACACAAAAACAACAAGCTCCAGAAAAATCAAACATGTTCTGGGCAGATTCGCCACAGCTATAATCCCACAGTTTTTCATGGTCTGCTTGATAGAATCCTCAAATCTGGCCACATAAGAAAAGAGGTATACCATCCACAAAATTAAAAATACAATCATCACAAGAAAGATATAATAAAAGACTCCCAGTTTTTCTCCGTTCCCCAGCATGTGATAAGTGATATAGGCATCCACTCCCAAAATTCCGCCTACCAAAAGACAAATCAGCCACATAAGGGTGGACTGCTTAAAATTAGACTTAAAGGAATCCCAAAAACTTCTCCACACATACCCTCTGTTTCCCTTAATTGCCTTATTCATCGTATAATAAGTGGCAGTACATGACGCCCCTGCGGTAATTATGGGAATGCTGAACAAAACCCACAGTACACTTAAAAAGAAACAATCTGCAATTTTATTGATTGCCTGAAAAAATTTGTTATCATAACTAAATAAGCTGTTCATTCCTAAAACCTGCACTTTCTTTTGCATTAAAATATTTTACTAAAATATGATATTTTATAGCATAACACATTTACAAAATAATGTCTATTGCAGTATAATAAAATGCAGCGGCAAAAAGCCGATTTTATATTTTTTTTATATTTATTCCCGGAATCTATTCTATGGCAGATTTTGTGTCAAAGTCCCTTCGGGAAACACGATTATAATTAGAATATGGAGAAATGAAACATGAAGAACAGAGAAAAAAGAATCAAATCAAAAAAAAGCATACGTTTTAAAATCATGGCGATTACCGTTATCATAGTCATCGGTATTATGCTGGTTTCATCAGGAATCTTACACTATTCCATGCAGAATTTGACTGAATCAATTCTCTTAGACGTATTAAAACCAATGGCTGGCCAGTCGGCTAAAACAGTGGAATCCAACATTCACCTTCTGGCGGACAGAATGAGCGATCTCTCCCTGGACCAACGGTTTACCAACGCAGACGCATCAAAAGCAGACCATGACCAGGTTTTAAAAGAAGCCAGAAATACATATGAATTTTACGGCATTGCCCTGTACAGCTTAGAAGGCAGCCTCCTTTCTTCGGATGGAGAAAATTACGGGACAGATATTAAGGAGACCTCCCTTTTGTCCCTTATGAGAGAGACAGACAACCTCACGATTGCAGACCCAATGGTTACACAGGATTTTGTGGGAATCCCTATGGGGATACCCGTCAAATCCCAGGGGGAAACCTGGGGCTATCTGGTGGGAATCTACAAATATGATCTTTTAAGCGATGTGCTGGGAGCTATTCACATCGGCCAGAATGGAATGGCCATTTTAGTAAACCAGGACGGCAAGATCGTGGGACATCCCACCACAGATATGGTACGCCAGGAGTTAAACATTTACGATTTGGACACTTCCGCCTCCGCCCACAGTATTTTTGACAGGATGGTAAGCAGGGAAACCGGCCAGGCACTGGGCTTTATCAACGGCCAGGAATCCTATGTGGCCTTCTCCCCTGTCCGGGGAACCCGTTGGTCCTTTGCAGTGGAAGTGCCGAAAACGGATTATATGGCGTCAACAAACCTTGCCCTCTTAAACACTTTGGTGGGGACTTTCGGCACACTCATTGTGGCACTGTTTCTCATCTGGATAACCACCACCATGATTTCCTCCCAGTTAAAGAGTGCGATTCTCCGGGTAAACGGACTGGCCCAGGGCGATTTAACCTCCCTGGTGGAAGTGAAAAAAACCGGGGATGAAGTGGAAATCCTATCCGCCTCCCTGGACAGCACCGTACAAAGTATCAACGGATATATTATGGAAATACAAAGGGTGCTGGACAATATCTCCAAGGGAAATCTCAATGTAACGGCAGAGGGGGAATACAAAGGAGACTTCCATGTGCTCAAAGAGTCATTGACCCAGATTATCACCTCCATGAATGAGATGATGAAACAGACCAGCAACACGGCTCTCCGCCTAACGGACACCGCCCAGAGCATGAGCTCCCAGTCTGAGGAATTACAGCAGGCAGCCCTGACCCAGACAAATGCTATGGACGACCTGAACAGTAAAGTGGAAAATATCCAGGGCAATTTAAATGACGTTTCAGACAATACAAAAGAGACAAAGCAGAGGGCCGCTGAAATTGCAGAACAGATAGCAGACGGCAACCAGAAAATGCAGGAACTGACACAAGCTATGGAAGCCATCTCCCGCAACGCCGCAGATATCACGAAAATCAGCAAGCTCATGGAAGATATCGCCCAGCAGACTTCCATCCTAGCGTTAAATGCCTCTGTGGAGGCCCAGAGAGTAGGGGAAGCCGGCAAAGGTTTCGCCGTGGTGGCGGAGGAAGTGCGGACTCTTGCGGGACAGAGCACCGAAGCCGCACAAAATACAGTGGAAATTATTGACACCACCAGCCATTTAATCCGAAAAGGCGTAAAATTAACAGCGGAAACTTCCAGAGCCCTGTCAGAAATTAATAAAGGCTCTGACGCTGTCACAGCAATCTCCAACCGCCTGTCAGACACTGTGGATATCCAGGAGGAATCCCTAAGGGGCGTATCCCAGAGAATAGAGGATCTCTCTTCTATCACCAGGCAGAATCTCCAGTGTGCGGAAAACACTGCAGCTGTAAGCCTTTCGCTGGATGCGGAGTCCAAAAAACTAAAAGATCTTTTAGACAAATTCAAGTTTCACTAAAACTTATCCGGGAGGAAAACAATCATGAAAAAACAATTTGTAATCTTGCTGCTGTGTGTCCTGTTCGCCATGACATTTTGCGGCTGTGGAGAAAAAAAGACAGAAGGTATGCAGGACGGCACTTACACCGCCCAGATGTCCGACTTTTCTTTTGGCTGGAAAGAATATGTTACCATAACCGTAAAAAACGGGAACATCACCACAACAGAGTACAATGCAGAAAATGCCAGCGGCTTTATCAAAAGCTGGGACAACGTATATATGAACAATATGAAATCTGTGGCCGGCACTTATCCCAACGAATATACAAGATATTATGCCGCACAGCTTACAGGGCAGAACACCCTTCCGGAGATTGACACCTTATCCGGCGCCTCATCCTCGGGAGACAACTTTAAAAAGCTTGCCCAGTCCGTGGTAGAGCAGGCAATAAAAGGAGACTCCACCATCGCAACGGTTCCGTCGGATCCCGATACTCACGGGGAAAAATAAAAAAACAGGCTTAGCCTGTTTTTTTATTTTTCCCTTATTCTATCTCAGCCCTTTTTGCTGAATCTTTATAATATTTAAATTCTGTAAAAATCTCCCCGGTATATGGATTGGTCTTTGTGGTAACAGCTTTGTAAATAATGTAACCAAAAGCAATGATATTTACAATCAGCGCCGCTGCACTTACCACGGTCATAGCTGTGGGGTCTGCATTTGCGGAAGTCCCCTCCACAATGGTATTTACTGTGCCGTCGGCATACTGTGTGGTAATGGTGGCCCAGGGGAAAAACTGGGTACCGTCATGGAATGTCTCCTGGAACAGTGGAAATACCTGGGCAAACATACACCAGATACACAAGGTATTGGCCCGGTTCATAATCCACCCTCCTTTATTCCACAAAAGAGCTGCAATGGTGGGAGCCAAAAGAAGCGCCACGCCGCAGAACCAGGAATGCGTAGGCAGGCAGTTATATGTATAGGCAAAATTCCAGACATCATAAACAACGATATACACCCAGATCATATCCGGCCAAATCATATCTTTTTTATCCTTGGAGGAATAGACACACCACCATCCTGTCATACAAAGAATATTTAAAATTCCTGCAATTCCGTTCATCACATTGTGCCAGCCGCCGTAGAGCCACACCCCTTCCGAGGAAAGCCACCAGGTATTCCATCCGTTGATGGCGGACTCAAAATCACTCACCACCGCAATAAGGATATTGATGGCCACAATGGCAAATGGAAAGGCTTTAAACCAGTGGGTTTTTCCGATTCCCCACTCATACTTAATCATCATAAAACCGATACATCCCGCCAACGCCGCATACAATTTTGCATAATGGAACCATCCGTTCATATAAACATAAGTCTGGTTCTCAAGGGCCCACTGGGCTCCCCCCGCTGCCGATATCACAATCACAATAAAATACACTGTCAGCACCGCCGGAATCACCCCGAACATCAACAGCCCTCCTGCCTTTGTCCTTCTGGCAAATTCGTTTAGCAGAATCAATGCAAGAAGCACACAAAGCATGGCTGCCCACTGGCTTAAGGCATGATCCCCATACACATGAAACAACATACTCTTTCCTCCCATTCTATTGGTTAAACCAATTCACATTATTTTATACATTGTACTATTATATGTACATTTTGTCAATTATATACCGCATTTTTCCCTATGTTTCCGGAATATTCTCTTTTTCTTTCCATTTATTGACCATTTTCTATGTTGGTATCTGGTATAACCAATATCATTTTTCCTGGCATAATAAAACCAAAAAATGCCCATGAATATCGGAGGGGAACTCCTCCCCTCCAGACTACTCTTCCATCATATATTCTCTGTAATCTGCCTCATCTGCGAACAACATATATTTTCCATCCACATATCCCATATAACCATTTTCCACTACATATCCTTTCATAAAAAACACTCCCTTCAGATTTTTTGTTCTGAATAGAGTGTATCTCTTTCTATGTCCCATATGTGGGACATTTTACAGCATATTTTTTTCTTCCCGGATTTCTGTAATCTCCATGGATTCCTCTGTCACTTTACACATAAGGTATAGTATATGTACCCCTGCATTTTTTGCCCTCAAAAGAGCCTCTCCAAACTCCGGGTGCGTATCCACATTGGGCTCTACCACAGAGATTCCTTCCATTTGAATGACAAAGGCCAGATAACATTGGTATCCCATGTCCAAAGCCTGGATTAATTCCTCCAGATGCTTGACTCCTCTTAAAGTAGGGGCATCGGGAAAATAGCCAATCCCTTCCCGTTCCAAGGTCACGCCTTTGACTTCCATCAAACACTTTTCTTCCCCCTCCTCCAGATAAAAATCCAGCCTGGAACTTCCGAATACGTACTCCGGTTTAAAGAAATCCAGGTTTGGATAAAGCAGAAGCTCTTTTGTGACATTCTTTGAAAGCTGGCATACAAGCCATTCCTTCACCACCTGATTTGGGGCCTGGCTGTCTATGTTAATCCACCCTACCCCCGTTTTATACACACACACCAAATCATATTTGGTTTTTCTTGTAGCCTTTTCACTTTCACTGAGAACCACTTTTACCCCGGGTATCAAAAGTTCCCTGCACCTCCCGGTATTTTTTACATGTACTGTCTCCTCTTTCCCATTCAGTAAAACCTTTGCAATAAAACGGTTGGGCCGGGACAAAAATTCTGCCTCCAGAGTTTTTTTGTACCTCATATAAATTCCTGCTCTTTCCATATCCTGATAATTTCCTGCTCCAAATCCAGCTCCCTGTGATAACAAATACACCCCAATACATTCTTGTGGCCCAAGAGCTGCATTGGCACTGTAGAACATACGATAACAGGAATCCCCCCGTATCCCAGCCGGTTCATCTCCTTTAAAAATTTCAAACCGCATTCCGGATATATGACTTCTCCATACTCCAATGGAAAATACATATCCAGAAAAATGAAATCTATCTTCTCGCTGTAATTTTTAAGTGTCTCCATACCGTCGGCAAAATCCTTTTCCCACAGTATTTTTCCCGGATACACATGCTTCAGAGCCCTTTTTTCGTGACTCCCTTTAAATACATCATCCTCCACCAGTAAAACCATGCCATCACCCTTTATCCTTTTGCATTTTTTATTATATGGTTACCTTCCCCTTAATATCCGTGGGATTTAATAAAATAAGTTTTGCCTCCGTCAAGTCCAAAAGAGCATACCGCTGTTCCTGGGACAAATCCTCACTGTAAATCTGATTTTCATAATCTACCAGAACACATTTTAATTTTGCGGTGAGATAAAACAGGGGAGAAATATTCTCCGGCACCTCATTTAAATACTTCTCGTCACCGCTAATCTGAATTAATGTGTCCAAATGACAGTCTTTACATTCATGCACCTGCCCCTCCCAGTCAATCACACAGGGACAGTACTCGCTTAATTCTGAATGAAATGTTGCTACAAATTCTTTTGATGTCATAATTTACCTTTCTTTTTCATACTTCTTTTTCCATATAAAAATCCCCCCAAATATTCCAATGCCGCAAAGACTTAGCCCAGCCCCCAAAATAAGCCCTGGTGTCCGGTACGAAAGAAAAATCTCATGCTCTCCCTCACTCAATGGAATCTCTATAAAACTCTCCATAAAAGTACTGCACTCTGTCTCTTCCCCATCCACGTAAACCCTCCATCCGGCCTCTTTGGGTATCGACAAAATCAAGTTTCCCGGCCAGTCAACCCTGATTTTTCCTCTGATTTTTGTATCCGAAAAATACTCCGGCTCAAAGGTCTGGCGGTTTAGCGTCTCATAGGCTTCCCCCAACGCATATAAATTTAACACATATGGGGTCACCTGTAAATCCTCAACTTTTGACGTATTGGTAATTTCCACCGTATCCCCGGCCTGAAACCAGCCCAAATCCAAAAGATACCCGTGATCGCACTTGGTAAATCTCCTGGTGCGCTCCCCACAGGCCACTGTAATCACTGGGGCGGATTTGTCCCCGTACAAAGCATAGAGGTATCCGTCTTCCTTCACGTGAATTTTTGTGGTTTGGTCTTCCACTGTAGTGGCCCCGCTTAAAGGCGTAAGAAGTTCCTCTTTGGCGCCTAAACAATATACCATGCGGTTTAAATTGTATATGGGACTCCCCTTCTGGGCATCCCACAGACTTTCAAAATCCTCCTCCACCATAAATCCCAAGGGCAGGGTATAAAGATTCCTGTAAATGTAATTCTCCCCGTCCTCCGCCGCAAGAGTTCTTAGGGGACTTGTTTCATAAGGACTTTTGGAAATCAGGTATTTCACAGAAAGCATTGCGGAATTTAGGGGCGTGGAACCGCTGTAACTGTAAAAATTTTTTCCGCCCTCCATTCCCATTTTCCGGTAAAAATTTCCCACACCGATATTCATAAGAGAAGAAAAAATTGTGGAGGAAGAATAATTGTAAAGGGCAGCGTCATTTTTGGTGAGGCGCTCCATTTCCTCCACCCGGTAAAACTGGGAAGCTTCCATAGACTCCACCTCCCGGAGAAGCCCTTTCACGGAATCCCAGTTTTTTGTATAAGCCGTGCGGCTTGTAACATCAAAACCTGTGAGGCTGAAATTTGCATAAACCTCCATAACAGCCAGCGCCGCTACTGTGAGGGAGGCTGCTTTTTTCCACTCTTTCTTTCCCAAATGCCACAGAAAAAACAAAGCCCCGTATCCCCCTGCCAAAACCCCCGTGAAAAGCAGTGACTCAGCCGTAACCATACCAACATTTACCACAAAGGCGCACAATGCTAAAAATCCCCAGATAAGCGCCAGAGCAAATAGTACATGGTAAGTCTCACTGCCCTCACGTTTATGATATGCTTCATAGGCCAATGTGAGCAGAAGAAAAATATACAGAAATGACTGCCGCCCGGGAAGGGAGTCGGGAAAATGAAACCCATGCCAGATAAAGTCCAAAATATTATTAGAAAAACTAAACCAGAAAAAGATAATAAACAGGGCCCGCACCACTTTCTTTTTCCATGAAATTTTCCCGTTCATAAAATACAAGATAACCAGCAGCAGAGTTCCCACGCCGCAGTAAAGATTGGGCCAGTGGTCCCGCCCGGTGTACACCTCCACCTCAAAACAGTGTCTTGCAAGCTGGGAAACAAGGTCAAAATACATCTCCATGCCCTCCGGGAAGGAAAAACCGGAAGAACCGCTGTAGCTTAAAATAATTGCCTCTGGTATAATTAAAACCGCCCCCATAAGCCCCGCCAAAAGGGAGTAAAGTGCAAATCTGCCAAGGGTTATTATTTTCCCCCGGAAGTTCTCTTTTTCCTCAAAAAAAAGAATTAAGAAATAGAGAAAAGAATAGATGCAAATCATTATGGCAATATAAAAGTTGGAAAGTATGGCGATGCCCAGGCTGATACAATAAAGCCCTGTCTTTTTTTCCTTTACCAAAATCTCAAGTCCCCAGAAAATAACAGGTGCCAAAACAAGACAGTCCAGCCACATAATATCCCAACTGTAGGCCGCCATATACCCGGACAGGGCATAAAAACATCCCAAAAGAGAAGCCATATAATCCTGTGTATGAAAATGTTTCCCAATATAAAAGGCAAAGCTGCCGCCGCAGAGTCCAATTTTGATTACGATTAAAATTGTCATAAATTCTATCACATAATCCTTGGGACAAAGAATTAAAAACCAGTTGAGCGGGCTTGCCAGGTAATAGGCAAAAAGAGATACAAAATCCGATCCCAGGCCTATCTGAAAAGAGTACAGAAGGCTTTCCCCATGTTTTAACTTATCCATCAGCTCCGTAAAAAAGGGGGCATACTGATGGTACATATCAATGTGCAAAATGCAGTTTTCCCCAAAGGGAAACACATCATTGTGAATCATAATTGCAAGGGAAATACACACAGGGAGAAAAAAGGCCAGCAAATGCATACCTGCCCCAGGTGATATCCTGTATTCCTTTTCTCTGTTTCTCTCCTTGATTCTGCCCAATTTATACCGGCTCATGAAAATCTCCTTCTATTCAAACATCTCATAATACTGCAGTTTCTGGTACTGTTTTAACTTCTCCCCAAAATTCTTCTTCTCTGCCCTCTCCCCTTTGCTGTCCGCTATTCTCTGCCCGGAAATCACCGGATACTCCTCTTTCAGTTCCTGCAAAAAGCTGTGGTAAGCAGGCAGGGGCAGGCCTGCCCGCCTCATCATCTCCCCTGCCAGATAATTCGCACTGGTATCCATCTTTCCCCCCTCCGACTCATAATTAGTCCAGATTACATAAGGCACCTGATAACGCTTATCCCTCATATCCTGGGACAATGTCTTATAAGTGGTTCCATTTAACTCCAGAATCGGCTCCGCTACCGTATCACTTGGCTGGTGGTCTCCAAAAAACACTACCATCACCGGGTCTTTTTCCAAGGAAAAATATTCTATCATATCCCGAAACGCCTGGTCCGTCTTTTGTACCAGGGAGAGATACATCGAAAGGGAGAACGAATTTTTTCCCTCAACGCTTATATGTGGAGTAAAATTTTCATAGCTTTCTGAATAAGAACCATGGTTCTGCATCGTGACGGCAAAAATAAAAGCCGGCGCCTGCCTATTTTCATAGATATCGATTATTTTATTAAAACAGGATGCATCATCCACATATTTCCGCAGATATGATGCCCGGGTAAAATCCGGCAGAAACAGAGAATTTTCAAAACCCAGCAATGGATAAACCTTATCTCTGTCCCATCCCCCTGCATGGTAGGGATGTATCCCGTAAGTCTCATACCCAAGACTTTTCAAATACCTGGGAACAGCATCTGTTTCCTCTTTTACATACTGCTGGTAGGGAATAGATCCTTGGGGAAGAAAGGCCATTGTGTTTCCTGTTAAAAATTCAAACTCCGTATTGGCTGTATTTCCCCCGCAAACAGAAACGTTTAAATATCCTGTCAATAGGTTTTTTTCCGTTTTTTGCATTTCATGGAAGTAAGGCATAGCATCCTCACTGGCAGAAAATCCCCCCAAAACAGATAAATCGGAAAATGCCTCGTCCATCACCACTATAATATTGGGCATTTCCCCTTCTTTTAAAACAATTTCAGATTCATTTTCATATTGTGCCAAAAGCTCCTGGGCCTCTCTGCTGTTATATCCGGAAGGTTTGTCCACTGTGAGAAATGGCATATCCATCACCCAGGTGAGCACAAGACCGTTCACCTGCCACATAAAAACCGGAGTAAACAACTTATTGTACATCCGATGCCGGTTCTGGAAATCTTCTTTCTGCAGAATATTGGTAAACGTACAGGTAAGCGCTAAAAGAATACATGCCCCTATCAGGCATCCTTTCCACTTTGATTTTTCCAGCTTCAACTTACAAAATCCCTCTAAAAAAAGCAAAAGCACAAAGAGCAGTGCCACCATAACAATACGGGCTGTGGGGGTAAAATCGTAGTTGTCCGCAACAGAGACCGCCGTTTTTAAGGAAAGCAGATCCCAGGGAACCAGGGGCAGGGAACGGAAGATGTACACATAATAATTTATAAGCCCAAACACCATAAGTACTCCTGTCTCCGTGCGAAGGGCTGCCGCCACGCTCCTAAAGACAAAAAATAGAATCCATGCAAATAATTCTAACAGAAGTATATTAAAAAACTGTGACCAGTGGCGAACTTCTGTAAACCCGTTATGGGTATAACCTTCCAAGAGATAAAAATTTACTATGGGACACAGGATTAACCCTGCATAAGAAAGAGCCTTTTCCCACTTTAAAATCTGCTTTACTTCTGAATCCATATCACATCCACCCCAGAGATAAACGAGGAACAAGGCAGAATCGAAACGATTCTGCCCCTTTCCCATTTTCATCTGTTTCCTTTATTTCTTTACTTTTACACTCTTTGTCCTGCTCCAGGAACCGTACTGTTTTTTGCCGCTTACGGAATCCTTCTGATACATGCGCACCTGAACATAATAGGTTTTGTTCTTTTTCAGCTTTGTGATCGTCGTACTGTTTGTGCTGATATTCCTTGTCTTTGCAGACTTCATACTTTTGTTCAGGGAATATTTTACCTGATAACCGTTTGCCGAGCTGACCTTTTTAATCGTTACCGTAAGCTGTCCGGACTTGCTGCTCTTTAACTTGGAGATAGAAGTACTCTTAGGCTTCATCTTTGCCCAGTGGGCATAAAGAGTCGTGCTGCCCGTAACTTTGGATGTGGAACTTATCAGTTTGCCTCCGGATTTTTTCGTGTACCATCCCAGAAATGCATAGCCGCCCTTTCTCTTTGGAGTGTCCAGTTTGCCGTAAGTATCCCCTCTAAATAAAGATTTGCTTTTAGACTTTACGCTTGTTTTGCCGATGTAGCCTCCGTTGGCGTTAAGTTTTACCGTTACTTTCTTTATGGCTGCCTGTGCCACAGGACTGTCCAGATAACCGCTGGCAGAGGCAACTGCCCGTACAGTCCCCTGGGATGGGATATTAAATGGCCCTGTGTAGCGGATGGATTTTGTGAAGGCCTCAGAGGGGTCATCATTCACCGCATAGTAGATAATTCCTCCTCCCGGAGCTGTTATGGTAACCTTTCCTCCGCTGACTGTAATCACAGGTGCTGCCAGCCTGGCAGTGGCAACATTCACGGTTCCGTAACTGTTAAATGTTGCACCGGAATCGTGAACATCCAAGTTGGGAAGATAAGGCGCCCAGAATGCTTCTGTAATATGGTGCAAATAATTCGGATCATCTATTCTCAAATACTGAGACTTACTGCGGTTAAAGTAACCGTACATCACCTCATATCCCTGATATCCGTCACAGTCATCCCAGGTGCAGTCCACATAGTACCAGGTATTGTTTATTTTTATAATATTCCACTCGTGTCCCAGGCTGGTGACAACGCCGCAGTCAATACCTGCCCCGTTCATCAAAAGCTGCATTGCCTGAGAATACCCTGCACAAACAGTGATTCCCTCCACAAAAGTGGAATATGCAGACTGGTTATATTCATTCTGCTTAATGCTGGGATTTTCAAATCCCGGGTCATAAATTACATTTGTACAGATTAAATCGTGAGCCGTCTTCTCTTTTAAAACAGCGCTTGGCTGAGCATTAATCTGAGCCATCCAGCTGTTTACTTTGGCAAACATATTCTGAGTGGCAGCCGCCCTTGCCGCACCGTCCCCAAATGCCTCAAAAACGCTTAATGCCACAAGCCCTCCGTTGTTTCCGGAATAAGCCGGCGCCAAAAGCTGAAGAAAATAATACTGGGGGTTGGAATACCGGAATAAATCTGTCACCATCCAAGCCTGCTCCACCGTCATATTATGATATGATACAAAAGCCGTGGGATAATAATTAAATTTTAATCCGTTCCTGTCATAAGTTTCTTTCCTGGTAAGGCTCTCCGTTCCCGTAAGGTAACCGGCACACATTTTATCCAGCTCATTCCACAATGCCTTCTGGTCATTGTTCAGCTGATTGTAATAAAAATTGGTGGAATACACATCATAGGAAGAAGTATATGCCTTGGAGCCTTTACTCTTTGCCTTTGACTCCCTGTAAACCTCCCCCGCATCCGGTTTATCCACTTTTAAGTGAACGGACTGTCTCAACCCTCCTAAATTTTGAGGATTCTCTGCCTCCTGGGAAACACTCTCCTCCACAAAGTTCGTCCCGGATCCTGCCTGTGCCGCCAATACCCCCTCTGTTCCCCCTGCAAAAAACAAAATCCCCGCAAGGAGAAATGCGCTTAGTTTTTTTCTCATAGTATCCTCCCTTTTCTCATGTTTTCTTCTATTGTAGTGGAAAATTTACTGTTTGTCCACACTAACTTATAATTTCCCAGGTTCACCCCAAATCCCTATTGAATATTTGAAAAAAAGGGCTATAATAAATATAAATAATATTTTCGGCAAAATGCTGCTATCAAGTCTTCCGGCTTTAAGGCAGCATCCTTTGCGTAAAAACAAGAAGGGATGTTTAAGGGTCATGAACAAGAGAAACAACAAAGAAAACATTGAAAAAAAGCTTACCCGGTCTTTTTTCATTGTATCCTCCATTACTGCTGTGGCAGCCATCGTAGGATTAATCGCAATTATTGTTATCTGTAACCGTTATTCCTATGCACTTCACAATTTCGGCTTTGCCCAGGGGGATATCGGAAAAGCAATGTTTGAATTTGCAGATATCAGGTCCTCCCTGCGGGCGGCGATCGGATATGATGAAAAAGATGCCATTGACACTGTGGTAACACAGCACAAAGATGGAAAAGCTGCATTTGAACAAGCCTTTGACAATGTGAAAAATACCATTGTCTCCAAAGACGGAAAAGAAACCTACGAGGCCATCCAGGCAGAACTTGAAAACTATTGGATGCTGGACGAACAGATTATGCAGCTGGGAGCAAGCACAGACAGAGAACTCTGCAAGCAGGCACAGGAAATGGCCCTTAACGATTTGACGCCTGCATACAACAGCATCTATGACAAGCTAAACGAACTTCTGGAAGTTAAAGTAAACGAAGGCAATAAATTGTCCCAAATCTTAGTTATAACAAGCTGGATTTTGGCCGTTCTGATCCTGGGAGGCATTGCCACTGCTATGTTCATCTCCATGAAATTCGGCAAATTTACCGCCAAAAACATTGCCACCCCCCTCAAAGAACTGGGAACAAGGCTGGAATCCTTTGCCAAAGGCGACCTCTCCTCCCCCTTCCCCATGGCGGGCACCGGGGATGAAGTGGAAGATATGGAGAGACACGCTATACATATGGCGGATATTCTCAGCGCAATCATCTATGATATGGAGCAGCTCTTAGGTGAAATGGCCAAAGGGGATTATACCGTAAAAACCCAAATCCGTGAAAATTACACCGGGGATTTCGATAAAATGTACCAGTCCATGCGCGGCCTAAAACATCAGATGACAGATACTCTCCGGTCTATCGGCGAGGCATCCGAACAGGTGCAGGCAGGTTCCGGCCATCTGGCAGAGGCATCTCAGGATCTTGCAGAGGGTGCAACGGAGCAGGCCAATGCTGTGGAAGAACTTCATGCCACCATCAGCGATATCACCCAGACCATGGAAAAAAGTGTAGAGAGGGCAGAGGAATCTTATCAGAAAGCACAAAATTATGCCCTTGAGGCAGACAACACCCATAAGGAGATGGACAGCATGATGGCAGCCATGGGCCGGATCAATGATACTTCCGCCAGAATCGGGGATATTATTTCTGAAATTGAAGCCATTGCGGCACAGACCAATCTTCTCTCCTTAAACGCCTCCATAGAGGCGGCAAGAGCCGGGGAAGCAGGCCGGGGCTTCTCGGTAGTTGCAGATGAAATCAGGGACCTGGCAGACCAAAGCGCAAAAGCTGCCGTTGACACAAGGGAACTCATAGAAAATTCCATCCGGGAAGTGTCAGAGGGAAACCGCGCTGCCCAGAAGGTATCGGAAACCATTACATACGTTGTAAACGGCATTGGGCAGATTGCAGAATTCTCCCAGAACTTAAAGAGTATCGTAAGCAGCCAGACAGAAGCTATGCACCAGGCAGAAATCGGCGTAAACCAGATTTCAGGGGTTGTCCAGGACAATGCGGCAACCGCCCAGGAAGCCTCCG
>Ga0137307_102092_pt1 | contig 14791 bp, 13 predicted proteins | sample NAcewD2O_March_2_FD_97180 | JGI IMG/M metagenome (GOLD analysis project Ga0137307, IMG submission 97180) | Mouse cecal microbial communities from Vienna, Austria - N-Acetylglucosamine amended D2O_March | ecosystem: Host-associated > Mammals > Digestive system > Large intestine > Cecum | place...
AGGAATATTATCCGAAGATGGAGCGGATAGGGGTATTATTCTGGGACTTAAATAATCTGAAATGTATTAATGATGTATATGGCCATGCCGCAGGAGATAAGGCCATAGAAACATTGTCAGCGATTCTTCTGGCTCATTCCGGTGATGACTGCCGCATTTACCGAATTGGCGGAGATGAATTTCTGATGATACTGGACAATCCGCAGGAAAATGAGCCGGAGCGTATCATACAGACGGTGCACAGAGAGCTGGAAGCTGAAAACAGAGACAAAAGAGTTCAGATATCAGGCGCGGTGGGATATGCATCTGGAAAGGGCAGGGATATTGCAGAGGTTGTAAAAGCAGCAGACGCCCGTATGTATGAGAATAAAAAGCAGAGCAGGGAGGGAAGAAGGGGATGAAAAGATTTAAGGTCGTTGCAGGATGGGTCTCCGGTCTGGCAGCCGCAGTTTTTTTGCTGATGTATGGCCTGTATCGTTATGTTTTCTGTTTTCCGCCGGAAAAACGTCCCGATGTACGCAGCATTCCCAATAGCAGGCTCTACCGGCAGCACCGCACCCGGATGCTGGAAATTGTGGAGAAAATGGAGCAGGGGCCTTATGAGGAGGTCTCTGTTCTTTCCCAGGACGGTCTTCGTCTGTATGGAAAATTATATTATATAAAAAAGGGTGCGCCGATTGTTATTTTCTGCCACGGCTACCACGGAACAGCGGCCTGGGACGGATACGGATTTTTCAGAGCCTGCATGGAGAACGGGATTAATATTCTTATGACAGATCAGCGGGCCCATGGAAAGAGTCAGGGCAGAGTCATCACTTTCGGGATTATGGAGCGGTATGACTGTAAAACCTGGAGTGAATATGCTATGGAGCGATTTGGAACCTGGACAGATGTTTTCCTTGCGGGGGTATCCATGGGCGCAGCTTCTGTTATCATGTCCTCTGAGCTGGGCCTGCCCCGGAATGTCCGGGGCCTTATGGCAGACTGCGGCTATTCCAGGCCGGCTGCAATCATAATGGAAACAGTGAAATCAATGGGACTTCCGGTAAAACCGGTATATCTGCTTTTGAAGTATGGGGCGCGTCTCTTTGGCTCCTTCAATCTGGAGGCCGCCACCGGGCTGGAAGCTGCTCAAAAATTAAATATTCCGGTTCTGTTTTTCCACGGCGGACAGGATACCATTGTGCCCCTGTCCATGGGGAAGGAACTTTATCAGTCCTGTGCCGGAACCAGGAGATGGGTGACGATTGAAAATGCCGACCATGCGAACAGTGCAATGACGGATTATAAAACATACGAAACAGCAGTGTTGCAGTTTATGGAGAAGTGCCTGGAAGAAAAAGAAAACCAGTTCAGCCGCACCCCTTGAGACAAGCCTCAGACCGCCTGTCAGGCAGGCTGACCGCTGCCGTTACAAAAAAAGTAAAAAAAATGAAAAAAAGGTGTTGACAAATTTCCCCATAGCAGATATAATAGCTATTGTCAGTTGTGCAGGAGTGGCGGAATTGGCAGACGCGCAGGCTTCAGGTGCCTGTGGTAGCAATATCGTGTGGGTTCAAGTCCCATCTCCTGCATTTGAATTTCAAGAAGAGCTGTTGCAGATAGCAATAGCTCTTTTTCTTCTTATCTTATAGGAAATACCGTGTTACTGTGAAGTACTAAAGTATATAGATTTCCTATAAGATAAAGCCTTCCGGGCGGGATGCACAGCTCGCGGAGATGAAGTTTATTGCCAGGCAATCCGCTCGCGCGCGGAGAATGCGCCTGCGCATTCTTTTTTATTCTACAGGAAAAAACCTTGTCACGCTAACGCGCGAAAGTGTTTTTCTGTAGAATAAAAATTAAGATGCCCACGCAAATGCAAAGAAATACCGGAAAGGAGTACTATGTTATACAGAACAAATCCAAAGAATCAGCAGCAGTTGTCTGTTTTAGGGTACGGATGTTTACGTTTTTCAAAAAAAGGTACCTCCATCGACCAGGAAAAGGCAGAGCGTGAACTGCTCCTTGCTCTGGAAAACGGGGTAAATTATTTTGACACAGCCTATACATATGGGGGAAGCGAGGCCTGTCTGGGTAAATTTCTGGCGAAAGGCCACCGTGATAAGGTAAATATTGCCACAAAACTGCCCCATTATTATCTGAAACAGCCGGGAGATATGGAGCGGTATTTCAGGGAGCAGTTAGATCGTCTTCAGACAGATCATGTGGAATATTATCTGATGCATATGCTGAACGATGTGGCGGCCTGGGAAAGAATAAAAGAACTTGGCGTCGAAGAATGGATTGCGGATAAAAAAGCTAAAGGCCAGATACGGAATATCGGCTTTTCTTTTCATGGAAATACGGATAATTTTCTGAAAATACTGGAGGCATATAACTGGGATTTCTGCCAGATTCAGTACAATTATATGGATGAGCATTCCCAGGCGGGAAGGCGGGGACTGAAACGCGCCCATGAAAAAGGAATCCCTGTTATCATTATGGAGCCTCTGCGGGGCGGACGTCTGGTGCAGGGGCTTCCAAAAAGGGCTGCCAGAATTCTGGAAAAAACCGGGTACAGTCCGGCGGAATGGGGACTGCGCTGGCTCTGGAACCAGCCGGAGATAACGGTAGTGCTGTCGGGCATGAATGACGCCGCGCAGGTGAGAGAAAATGTACGGATTGCTTCAAAGGCCAGGGCGGGCTGTATGACAGAGAAGGGAATGGCGGTTCTGGAACAGGTGAAAGGGGAAATCAACCGATGTATGAAAGTGCCCTGTACAGGCTGCGGCTACTGTATGCCATGCCCCGGCGGCGTGGATATACCGGGCTGTTTTGCCGCATATAATACCAGGTACACAGACAGCTGGTTCAGCGGCATGAAAGATTATTTCATGTGCACCACCCTGCGCACCAATCCAACCAATGCTTCCGGGTGCCTGAAATGCGGGAAATGCGAACAGCACTGCCCTCAGAAAATTTCCATCCGGGAGGAGCTGGAACAGGTGAAAAAGCATATGGAAACACCTGCCTGGAAGCTGGCAAAGGCCATTGCAGGGCGGATTGGAAATTACTGACAGGGCGCCGGGGACCCTCGGATTTCGACCATATTTTTCATGTCAGGCTGCTCCTCTGTCCGGGTTTTGTAAAAATCTGCGGATTTTTTGTGAAAAATAAAGGAAATGAGGAATTTGTGCGGAATATATCATATGAGAGGTGATGGGAAATGCTTATCAGAGAAAATATGGAGCTGCTGGAGCGAACCTATTTAAGCCCCTTTGCTACGCTGAGCCAGAATTCCAGGGGACGTGACAGAGAGGAACCTCAGTGTGATATCCGTCCGGTATTTCAGAGGGACAGAGACAGGATTCTCCACTGCAAATCGTTCCGGCGGCTGAAGCATAAGACGCAGGTATTTCTGACGCCAAGGGGCGACCATTACCGTACCAGACTGACCCATACTCTGGAGGTATCCCAGAATGCCCGCACCATTGCAAAGGCTCTGCGGCTCAACGAGGATTTAGTGGAGGCTATTGCGCTGGGCCATGATCTGGGGCATACGCCCTTTGGACATGCAGGGGAACATATGCTGAATGAAATCTGCGAAGGCGGGTTCCGGCATAATGAGCAGAGTGTCCGCATTGTAGAGAAGCTGGAAAAGGACGGACAGGGACTGAATCTGACCTGGGAGGTACGGGATGGAATGATGAATCATCAGACCAGGCTGATGCCCTCTACCATGGAAGGAAAAATTGTGCGTCTTTCTGATAAAATTGCATATATTAACCATGATATAGATGACGCCATTCGGGGCAGGGTGCTTTCTGAGAAAGACATACCGGCAGAGTACCGGGAGATTCTCGGAGATACCACCCGGAAGAGGCTGGATACTTTTATACATAATATTATTACCAACAGCCTTGGCAGGAATGATATCTGTATGTCGGAGGATGTGGAGCAGGCCATGAAGGGCCTGCGGAAATTTATGTTTCAGAATGTATACCGGAATCCGGTGGCAAAAGGAGAAGAGGAACGGGCCAAGGATTTGTTAAGCCGGCTGTTTATCTATTATAACAGGCATACGGACTGCCTGCCCCAACAGTATCTTCAGATGATGGAGCAGGGAGAGAAGAAAGAACGTGTGGTCTGCGATTATATTGCAGGTATGACAGACCGCTATGCCATTGCCAAATTTGAAGAATATTTCATGCCGAAAGCCTGGCAGGTAAATTAACGTGGCAAACCGGCCGAATGGCAGGGTTTCACATGTGTACGGACAGGAAAGGAGAAGTAAATGCCTTTTTATTCCGAGGAATTAATAGAAGAAGTGCGTTCTGCCAATGATATTGTAGATGTGATTTCAGGATATGTGCGTTTGCAGAAGAAGGGCAGTACGCATTTTGGGCTGTGTCCCTTTCACAGTGAACGGACGCCGTCCTTTTCCGTCTCTCAGGGAAAACAGATGTATTACTGCTTTGGCTGCGGAGCCGGAGGAAATGTTATTACATTTCTGATGCAGTACGAAAACGCCACCTTTCAGGAAGCCATGGAGACTCTGGCCGGGAAAGCGGGAATTGAACTCCCGAAACAGGAGCTGTCCGGCAGAGCCAGACAGGAAGCAGACAGGCGGGCCCGGCTTCTGGAAATCAATAAGGCGGCGGCAAAATATTTTTATGCCCAGCTTCGGATGGAACAGGGCCGGACGGGAATGGAGTATTTTGCAAACCGGGGCCTGAGCGGGGAGATTATGAAGAAATTCGGACTGGGCTATGCCAATAAGTTCAGTGATGATTTATATAAATATCTGAGGCAGCAGGGATATGAGGATTCCCTGTTAAAAGATTCCGGGCTGGTGTCCATTGATGAGAAGCGGGGCGGCCAGGATAAGTTCTGGAACCGGGTGATGTTTCCTATTATGGATGTGAACCACCGGGTGATTGGGTTTGGCGGACGTGTGATGGGAAAAGGAGAACCCAAATACCTGAATTCACCGGAAACCATGATTTTTGACAAGAGCAGGAATCTGTATGGCCTGAATCTGGCCAGAGCTTCCAAAAGGCCTTACATTCTGCTGTGCGAAGGCTATATGGATGTGATAGCGCTCCATCAGGCAGGATTTGACAATGCGGTGGCGTCGCTGGGCACCGCATTTACTCAGGGCCATGCAAATCTTTTAAAGCGTTATACCAAAGAGGTATACTGTACCTTTGACAGCGACGGAGCCGGGATTAAGGCGGCGCTGCGGGCCATTCCCATATTAAAGGAAGCAGGGCTTACCGCGAAAATCATAGACATGAGGCCGTATAAAGACCCGGATGAATTTATCAAAGCCCAGGGAGCAAAAGAGTATCAGCGGAGAATTGATGGTGCAAAGAACAGTTTTATGTTTGAAATTGAGGTGCTTGAGCAGAACTATGACCTGAAAGACCCGGAAGGAAAAACAGCGTTTTATAATGCCATTGCTGAAAAGCTGCTGGAATTTGAGGAAGAACTGGAGCGCAACAACTATATAGAAGCCATTGCCGGGAAATACCAGATGGGATTTGAAAACCTGCGGAAACTGGTGCTTCACATGGGAACAAAAGTGGGCATTGCCAGAGATACCCGCCCATTGAAATCAGGCGTCAGTGAGAAGAATAAAAAGCCGAAAGAGGACGGGATGAAGCAGTCCCAGAAACTGATGCTGACATGGCTTCTGGAAGAACCGGAACTGTTCCGGCTGACAGAGCCGTATATCGGGCCGGAGGATTTTACGGAAGACCTTTACCGGAAAGCAGCAGAAGCTGTTTTTACCCAGTACAGAGAGGAAGGAGTGGTGAACCCTGCCAGAATTATCAGTATGTTTGATGAGGAGGAACAGCAGCAGGAGATAGCCGGGCTGTTCCATGCAAGGCTGGAGAAGGTTACCACACAGCCGGAACGGGAAAAAGCCCTGAAAGAAACGGTCATAAGACTGAAAGAGAACAGTATCAGCTACCGTTCCCGTCATCTGGAGCCTTCGGATATGGAGGGGCTGCAAAAGCTGGTTGCTGATAAAAAGAACATGCAGCAGCTTCAGAAGGTGGAATTTTCCTGGTAGATGACAGCCGCCGGAGACGGCTGCCGGATGCTGCCGGGAAGAGCCCTCATGGCAAACTGAATATTTCCAACGAATAAGGACAAAATATAAACAACGAATGGAAGGATGAAACGAAATGGAAGAAAAAAGTAAATTTATCGAAAAGCTGCAGGAGTTGTTATCCATGGCGAAAAAGAAAAAGAATGTCCTGGAATATCAGGAAATCAGCGACTTTTTTCATGACATGGAACTGGATGCGGAAAAATTTGAAAAAATCCTTGACTTTCTGGAAGCCAACAATATTGATGTGCTGCGGATTTCCGATGATGACGATGACGATATCCTCATAGATGAAGAGGAAGAAGTAGAAGTTGAGAATATCGACCTTTCCGTTCCGGATGGAATTTCCATCGAAGATCCTGTTCGTATGTATTTAAAGGAAATCGGTAAGGTGCCTCTGCTCAGTGCAGAGGAGGAAATTGAGCTGGCAAAGCGCATGGAGCTGGGAGACCAGGAGGCCAAGAAACGTCTTGCAGAGGCCAATCTGCGTCTGGTAGTATCCATTGCAAAGCGTTATGTAGGGCGCGGGATGCTGTTTCTGGATTTGATTCAGGAAGGGAATCTGGGGCTTATTAAAGCTGTGGAAAAATTCGATTACCGGAAAGGCTACAAATTTTCCACCTATGCGACCTGGTGGATTCGTCAGGCCATTACCAGAGCCATTGCGGATCAGGCCAGAACGATTCGGATTCCTGTCCATATGGTGGAAACCATTAACAAATTAATCCGTGTCTCCAGACAGTTGCTGCAGGAACTGGGCCGGGAACCCTCTCCGGAGGAAATCGCGGAAGAAATGAATATGCCGGTAGACCGTGTCCGGGAAATTCTGAAGATTTCCCAGGAGCCGGTATCTCTGGAAACACCCATCGGAGAAGAAGAAGACAGCCATCTGGGAGACTTCATTCAGGATGACAATGTGCCGGTTCCGGCAGATGCGGCGGCATTTACCCTGCTGAAAGAACAGCTTGTGGAAGTGCTGGGGACGCTGACGGAGCGGGAACAGAAAGTGCTGCGGCTGCGATTCGGCCTGGACGACGGGCGTGCCAGAACACTGGAAGAAGTGGGAAAAGAATTTAACGTGACCAGAGAGAGAATCCGTCAGATTGAGGCCAAGGCACTGCGGAAGCTGCGCCATCCCAGCAGAAGCCGCAAGCTGAAAGATTATCTGGACTGAAATTTATAAAAAGATGAGTATTGACGAAACAGAGCAGGAGTTTGTATAAAATATGGTACAATTATCGAAAAGACTGCAGGCAGTGGCAGATTTTGTGGATAACTGCGGTATTTTGGCGGACGTGGGCACTGACCACGGATACATACCTGTCTGTCTGGTGGAATGGGGGAAAGCCAGGAGAGCTATTGCAATGGATGTGAATCAGGGGCCGCTGCTGCGGGCCGAAGAACATATCCGCCGGTATGGCATGGGGAAACGGATAGAGACCCGGCTGTCTGACGGATGCAGCGCACTGAAGCCCGGAGAAGCGGATGTGATTGTGATTTCCGGAATGGGAGGCGGCCTGATGATGGAAATTCTCCGGCAGGGAGAGCAGGTTGTCAGAACCGCCGAATCTCTGGTGCTGCAGCCCCAGTCAGAACTGATGGCTTTCCGGGAATTTCTGTATGAAGACGGATATGAAATCAAAGCGGAAACCATGGTGCAGGAAGACGGCAAATACTATCCTGTGATAAAGGCGCGTACCGCAGCCTCAGCCGGCATGTCAGAGGAATCTACGACAGCCGGACGGGAACCGTATCTGCCTGCAAATCTGCCGGGGCACATTTCCGAAGAACAGTACGCAAGGATAGCCTTCCGGTACGGGCCCATGCTGCTGGCACAGAACCATCCGGTGTTAAGGGAATACCTGCTGAACCAGAAGGAGCAAAAAGAGAAAATTCTGCTTCATTTAAGGGAAAATGCCAGGCAGAACGCCAGAGGCCGTATGGAAGAAGTACAGCAGGAACTGGAGGATGTGAGAAAGGCTCTGGAATGGTTTGAATGTCCGGAGGAAAGGAGAATCATATGATTTGTCGGGAAATCATAGATATATTACAGGAGCAGTCGCCGGAACGGTATGCCTGCCACTGGGATAACGTGGGACTTCTGGTGGGAAATCCTGAGAAAGAAGTGAATACTGTTTATATCGCGCTGGACGCCACGGAGGAAACCATTGCAGAGGCGGCGGAAGCGGAAGCTGATTTGCTGCTGACCCATCATCCTCTGATTTTTCAGGGCCTGAAAAAAGTAAATACCGAAGATTTTACAGGACGCAGAGTGATAACTCTGATTCAGAATGATATTTCCTGTTATGCCATGCATACAAATTTTGACGTGAAAGGCATGGCGCAGCTTGGCGCCGAACGTATGGGCCTTACTGACTGTCAGGTTCTGGATGTCACCTGTCAGGAAGAACAGGAAGAAGGTATCGGGAAAGCCGGCCTGCTTCCCTGCACCATGACAGTGGCAGAGTGTGCAGGGAAAGTGAAAGAGGCTTTTGGGGTAGAGCTGGTGAAGATTTTCGGCAGGCCGGATGACAGAGTGGCAAAAGCGGCAATCTGTCCCGGTTCCGGAAAAAGCGTAATTGGAAAAGCAATTGCTGCAGGAGCCCAGGTTCTGATTACCGGGGATATCGACCATCACGACGGAATCGACAGCGCGGCTCAGGGCCTTGCCATTATTGACGCAGGCCATTATGGGGTGGAGAAAATGTTTATTTCCTATATGGAGACATATCTGAAGGAACGTACCTCAGGAATCAGGATTATTGCACAGCCGGAAAAACAGCCATTTCTGTACCGGTAGATTTGCAGGACGGGAGAAAGAAGGTAGAGCGGGATGGAGGAAACCATATATCGTATTCGAATCAACGGGGAGGAAAAACAGTATAAAAAGGGGACGCCTTATCGGGAGATTGCAGAGGCATATCAGGAACAGTATGAAGACGATATTGTACTGGTACTGTTTAATAACCGTCTGCGGGAGCTGAACCGGAAGGTGAAATCAGACGGGGAGCTGTTCTTTGTGACCACCAGAGACCGGGCAGGAAGAAAGGCCTACCGCAGAAGCGTAACATTTCTGATGCAGCGGGCGGTGTACAATCTTGCCAGAGAAGATAAAAAGCATGTGACGGTGACGGTATCCCATTCTATCAGCCAGGGATATTACTGCGAATTAACAGGGGAAACTCCTGACGAGATGTATCTGGAACGGCTGGGAAAAGAAATGAGAGCTCTGGCGGAGCAGGCGATTCCTCTCCGGAAGGAAAGTATTTCCACCGACGACGCGGTAGCGCTGTTCCGGGATTTGGAAATGCACGATAAGGAGCGTCTGTTTGCCTACCGCAGAAGTTCCAGGGTAAACATATACAGTATCGGCAATTACAAGGATTATTTTTACGGATACATGGTACCGGATACCGGCTATCTGAAATATTTCGAGCTGAAACGGTATGAAGAAGGATTTGTGGTGCTGTTTCCTGATAAAAATACACGGGAAGCGGCAGAATTTTCTCCTTCTCACAAACTGTTTCACGTATTGAAGGAATCGGCGGACTGGGGCAGGAAAATGGACATAGGCACCATAGGAGCCCTGAATGACGCAGTTGCCCAGGGAAGAATCCGGGATGTGATTCTTGTGGCGGAAGCGCTGATGGAGCGCAAAATCGGTACGCTGGCAGAACAGATTGCCTCTCAGCCGGATAAGAAATTTATTATGATTGCAGGGCCTTCCTCCTCCGGAAAAACTACTTTTTCCCATCGGCTTTCCATTCAGCTGATGGCCCAGGGACTGAAGCCCCATCCCATTGCACTGGATGATTATTATGTGGACCGGGTAGACACTCCCAAAGATGAAAACGGAAATTATAATTTCGAGTGCCTGGAGGCGCTGGACATTGAGCTGTTCAATCGTGATATGTCCGCATTGCTGGAGGGACAGCGAATCGAACTTCCTACATATAATTTCCGTACCGGAAAAAGAGAATATAAAGGGATTTTCAAGGAACTTGGAAAGAATGATATTCTGGTGCTGGAAGGCATTCACGGACTGAACGGCAAGCTGTCTTATTCCCTTCCGGAATTCAGTAAACTGAAAATATATATCAGCGCCCTGACACAGCTTAATATTGACGAACATAACAGTCTGCCTACCACAGACGGGAGAATGATACGCCGGATGGTCAGGGACGCCAGAACCAGAAATATTTCCGCAAAAGAAACCATTGCCATGTGGGGTTCTGTGCGCAGAGGAGAGGAACAGTATATTTTTCCTTTCCAGGATGAGGCGGATATTATGTTCAATTCGGCGCTGATTTACGAGCTGGCCGTACTGAAACAGTATGCGGAGCCTCTGCTGTTTCAGATTGGCAAGGACTGTCCGGAATATATGGAGGCAAAGCGCCTTCTGAAATTTCTGGATTATTTCCTGCCGGTACCCAGCGAGGATATTGCGAAAAATTCAATTTTAAGGGAATTTATCGGAGGAAGCTGTTTTAATGTCTGAGGAGAGGCTGTATAAAGTTCATATGGAAAGCCTTGCTTTCCACCGTCAGATATGTTAGGATAACTGAGAAAAACAGGCAGGGTGGATAATCGCGGCTGCAGGTGTCGAAAGACCGCAGGTGAGGAAAGTCCGGGCTTCACAGGGCAGGATGCCGGTTAACGGCCGGCGGAGGCAACTCCAGGGACAGTGCAACAGAAATGTACCGCTGTCAGAACTGACAGTAAGGGTGGAAGGGCAGTGTAAGAGACTACCGCCCGGCTGGCAACAGCCGGGGCACATGTAAACCCCATCCGAAGCAAGACCGAACAGAAGCGTTGACGCGGCCCGCCAGCTTCAGGTAGGTCGCTTGAGCTGACTGGTGACAGTCAGACCAGATAGATGATTATCCACGACATAACCCGGCTTACAGCCCTGCCTGCCCCCGCAGCGAAGCTGCGGGGGTTTTTATGTGCAGCTCGCGGAGAGGAAATTTATTGCCAGGCAATCCGCTCGCGCGCGAAGAATGCGCTTGCGCATTCTTTGTTCCCACATAATACCAGGAATTAACAAAGTATAAAAAATTCTTAAAAGAAAATAACTCCATTGACTTCCCGGAAGTTCTGCGCTACCATTAACTGCAACGGAAAGAAAGACAGGAGTTGAGCATATGAGACAAAAGATGCAGCATTTTATGGCAGGACGATATGGAGCAGACCAGCTTGGACAGGTATACCTGGGAATTTCCATGGTATTTCTGATTATTTCCCTGTTTTCCCGGTGGAATATTTTTTATGTACTGGCTCTGGGGCTGATGGGGTATGAATATTACCGTATGCTGTCCAGAAAAGTGGAGAAGCGGTATCAGGAAAATCAGAAATTTCTGAACTGGCGTTACGGGCTGGCAGTGAAGAAGAACCGGAGAAAAGAGCAGGCGCAGCAGAGGAAAATTTACCATTTTTACAAGTGTCCTTCCTGCAGGCAGAAAGTAAGGGTGCCGAAGGGAAAGGGGAAGATTTGTATTACCTGTCCGAAATGTAAAACAGAATTTATTAAAAAGAGTTGAAGCCATGATATACATTACATGCTCAGGGTGTCAGAAGTACCTTTTGACATCCTGAGCATTAAAATATTCGGACCGCACGGTCTTATCCCTATAATGTATAACTGTATAACAGGGCGGCGGAAGCTGCTATCTTACACGCTTGTGTCCTTCATATTTTTCTTCACAGTATTTGCAGCGGTAAGTTTCCGTAGCAGGGTCGGTCAGCACAAAAATCTGATCCAGTTCCTGTTCAATGGAAGTGATACAGCGCGGATTCCTGCAGCGTACGATATTTTTAATTTCTTTTGGAAGATGAAGCTCCCGCTTTTCCACAATCTTTTCACCCTTGATAATGTTGACCGTGATATTGTGGTCGATAAAACCAAGTACATCCAAATCCAGCGTGTCGATATCACATTCCACTTTCAAGATATCTTTTTTCCCCATTTTGTTGCTGCGGGCGTTTTTGATAATGGCGACGCAGCAGTCAAGCTGGTCCAGCTTCAGGTCATGGTAAATGGACAGGCTGCAGCCAGCCTGAATATGGTCTAATACAAATCCCTCTGTAAGGGCGCCTACGTTCAGCATACTTTCACCTCCAGTAATGTAAGAATCAGAGCCATCCGCACATAGACTCCATACTGAGCCTGCCGGAAATAAGCGGCTCTCGGATCGTCGTCCACGTCCACGGAAATTTCATTTACCCTGGGCAGGGGATGCATGACAATCATATCGTCTTTGGCCAGAGTCATTTTCTTTTTGTCCAGAATATAGAAATCTTTCATCCGCACATAATCTTCTTCGTTGAAGAAACGTTCCCGCTGTACCCGTGTCATATACAGGATGTCCAGCTCGCCCATGGCGTCTTCCAGACGTTCCACTTCCTGGAAAGAAATATTGTTCTTTTTCAGCACATCCTCCCGGATATAGCCGGGAACACGCAGTTCTTCCGGTGAAATCAGAATGAACCGGATATGCGGATAACGAATCAGAGCATGGATGAGGGAGTGAACCGTACGTCCGAATTTCAGATCTCCGCAAAGTCCAATGGTGAGATTATCAAGACGCCCTTTCAGGGAACGGATGGTAAGCAGGTCGGTAAGGGTCTGGGTGGGATGCTGATGCCCGCCGTCTCCGGCGTTGATGACGGGAATTCCGGATTTCTGAGAAGCAACCAGAGGTGCTCCCTCTTTGGGATGGCGCATGGCGCATATGTCTGCGTAGCAGGAAATGACGCGAATGGTATCGGAAACACTTTCCCCTTTGGAAGCAGAGCTGCTGTCCGCACTGGAAAAGCCAAGGACGCTTCCGCCCAGATTCAGCATGGCAGCCTCAAAGCTGAGTCTTGTCCTGGTACTGGGTTCATAGAAGCAGGTTGCAAGTTTTTTGCCCTCACATGCATGGGCATATTTGCCGGGATTTCGTTCAATATCATTTGCCAGTGTAAGCAATCGGTCCAGTTCTTCCACAGACAAATCCAGCGGGCTCATTAAATGCTGCATAGTTTTCCTCCTGATTTTTAACAATGATTTTTACTATCATATAACAGAAGATTATAAATTTCAAGATAAAAATTGCAGAGAAAGGAAAAGTATAGTACAATTGGAATAACAGCGTAAATCAGAAAATTGATGAACAGAAATAAAAGAGGTGTTTTATGAGCGAGAACAGAGAATATCAGGAAAAAAAGAGGGTTTTGTTTTTCGGGCTTCCATGGACCTTTACGAAATACACCATTGGCCAGGAAATTCTGACCATCGACACAGGGCTGCTTCGGACAGAGGAGAATTACTGTTACATGTATAAGGTGCAGGATGTAAAACTGACCACCACACTGATGGAGCGTATCTTCGGCCTGGCTACGGTTGTATGTTATACCGGTGACGTAACGCATCCTCAGATTTCCCTGACCCATATCAAAAACGCCAGGGAAATCAAAGATTTTATTCTGGAGGCGGCAGAGGAGGCCAGACAGAAGCGGAGAACCATGAATACGCTGGATATCGGCATTTCAGATATGGAAGAAGTATAAGGCTTTTCCGGAAATCCGGCAGATTTGCCTGCTGCCCGTCAGTCAGGTATTCCGGAGAGATTTGCCGGATGTTTCGGAAGTACGAATCAGGAGCTTTTCAAAAATAAGCCCGGCAATCATCCAGTAAGGGGCGTAGTCCAGGCGGATTACTCCGTTTATACTGGTTTTTGCGCCGCTGTAGTCCCAGGGGCACATCCGGTATTTTTTCAAAATACTTCCGCTCACGTATTCTCCAAGAAAAATAAGGCATGAATAAAATGCTCCCCGAATCACAGGGGAACAGTGTTTCAGCAGGCGGCAGAAGGGCCTGAAACATGCTGTCATGCCGTAAATAGGGAACATCCACAGGGAGGTTTGCCCCATAAGCTGCAGTTCGCGTTTTCGGAAGGAGTCAAAAGAAGTAAACAGTATTTCCAGACACCATCCGGTTAATCCACAAAGTAAAAAATTCCGTTTCATAATCACAGTATGTCCGATATTTGGCATATTATGCATATTGACTGAATTTTTTGATGAAAAAATGATTGACGGACAGGGGAAAAGCGATTATTATAGTAATGTAGCTAAATTTACGAAAAGGAGTAATATTATGAGGAAAATGAAAAAAGTAATGGTTCTGCTGGCAGCAATGCTGGTAGCAGCGATGTTAGGCGGATGCGGCGGCTCTTTTGATGCCAGCCAGTATGTGAAGGCTTTGTTGGACAATTCCTACAAAAACGATTCAGAGGCTTTTGTAAAAGAAAAAGTGGGTACCAAAGAAGAAGCAGAAAAGCTCTATACCGAAGGAATTGATACGGAGATGGCGTCAATTACGACAGGAATGTCAGTTCCGGAAGACCTGGAAGCAGAGTTCCGGACAGTTCTGGAAGACGTATACAAGAATGTGAAGTATACTGTGGGCGATGCGAACAAGAAAGACAGCAAGACATATGAAGTGGAAGTAAAATGCGAGAAGATGAATATTTTCGGGCCTACCATGGAGAGTTTCTATGCTGCAGCAGAAGCATATGACGGAGATACCGAAGATGAAGCCGCACTGAATGAAGCGATTGTAACCATGCTGGCAGATGCATTTAAAGAGACACTGCCAAACGTTACTTACGAAGATGCAGAAACCGTAACGGTACGTGTAGAACTGGT
>Ga0137307_102093_pt1 | contig 14791 bp, 12 predicted proteins | sample NAcewD2O_March_2_FD_97180 | JGI IMG/M metagenome (GOLD analysis project Ga0137307, IMG submission 97180) | Mouse cecal microbial communities from Vienna, Austria - N-Acetylglucosamine amended D2O_March | ecosystem: Host-associated > Mammals > Digestive system > Large intestine > Cecum | place...
TATGGAGCTCAAAAAGCTGAAAGCAAGGCTGAATACGGCGGTGAGGGGACACAAACTTTTAAAAGACAAATCGGACGAAATGGTCCGTCAGTTTTTGATGCTTATAAAAGAGAATAAGCGCTTGCGTGAAGAGATAGAGGGCGAGATAGGCGAGGCGCTCAAAGCGTTCGCGCTTTCTTCGGGTTCTCCGCTCGACGTGGTACAGGCTATAGCTTTGCCTACGCTTACCGCAAAAATAACGGTGGGGAGTAAAAACGTAATGGGGGTAGACGTGCCGTTTATGACCACAGAGCGCGTCGGTCAAGTACAACTGCCGTATGCGCTTTGTTCCGCTCCTGCCGAGTTGGATGACGCCGTACTCAAACTCACCGCGCTTACCGATAAACTTCTGCACCTTGCCGAAGTGGAAAAAACGTGTAACATGCTCGCCAACGAGATAGAAAAAAACCGTCGACGCGTAAATGCGCTTGAGTATGTCATGATCCCGCAATTGCAGGAAACTATTAAGTATATCCTCATGAAGCTCGACGAAAACGAGCGCGCCGCAGTAGTGCGCCTTATGAAAGTAAAGTAGATCCGTTTCTACGTTAATAAAGCTTATTTCCCAAGCATATCGATTCTAAACGATATGCTTTTTTCATATTATTTAACATGAAAAAGATTTGCGCTGTTTTTGCGGCGGTAATGACCGTCGCTACAATGTGGTATTTGTGCGCGTGCGGTACGGACGCTATGGAAAACGTCAGCGAACGCCGCAGCACATATTATTCGGCGGCTGTGGACGGTTCGACGGTAACCGCCGTATCGGGTGTGCGCGAAGATCCGTACACGCTCGACGGGCATGCGGACGCGCTTAAGCCGTACACGTTGATAACGCTTGTTCCTGCTACGTTCGACGTGGACGCCGTATATACTTTTCGCGCTGCGGTAGGTACTTCCGTGTACGGCGGCACGCTTACCGTGCATCCGTTCGGCGCGAGCTTTTCCGCAGAAGTCGACGCGGAAATCGCAAGCGAATTTACCGTTACTATCTCTTGCGGCGGTAACAGCGTCGATTACGGTTTGACTTCGTGCGTGCCTGCCGACGCCATTTCGTTCGAACAGGCGGTGGACGCGGCAAAAAACGAATTCGATTGCCTTAACGGAAATTACGAGATCCGCGCGCGCATAATAAAAAACCCGATCGACGGATCGGGCGTGTGCTGGCATGTGTCGTTCTATTCGGAAAATATCGATTGCGGCGTGCTTTTGGATCCCGTGTCGGCAAAGGTGATAGCCAAAAAGAATTAGCGGCGGATAATTAGGCAGTCGTAAGCGTATTTGCTCCGCCCGAGGGCGGCTCTTTCAGCCCGATACTGCGTTAAACTCGCTCGACGTAGCGCATAGGCTACGACTTCGCTCGTTTGCCTTGTATCGGACTGAAATAACTCGCCCTTCGGGTGCAAGCAGTTTTAGCGCGTTAGAGGCAAGTAGTACAAGGAAAAGCCGCGAAGGGCGTGCTCGCGGCACGTACAAACGACTTTGACGTAGTAATACGTAGCCTATAACGTGCTAAAACCGAAGCAAATATGACTACGACTGCCTACCGAAGTATCACAAATTATCGGTTATGCCGAGCAGATAGTCCGAACTGACGCCGAAAAATTCGGCGAGCAACACGATATAACTCGCTTTCGGTTCGTTGATGTTGCGTTCCCAATAGTCGATAGCCTTTTGACTGACGCCTATATGTTGCGCAAGCGCCTGTTGCGACAGTGCGCGTTCTCGCCTAAGTTCCTTTATTCGGGTACCTATCATAGTAATATTTTAGAAAAAAACTTCTTATATTGCTTGACAAAGAAGATAACTTCTTGTAGAATTATACAAGAAGTTTACTTCTTTTATGTGAACTTCTGTTATTTTCCCCTCATACAGAAAAGAGCCGCGCATATGCGCGGCTCTTTTCAACATGGGATAACATACGATCGTTTTTCCATATGTATCCGAAGTTTCCTTATCGCGCGGCTTTTTATTTAAAAGAAGTATGGAAAAATGCTTGTGCGTCTAAAAGTTTTGTGTTATAATATCGGGTAATGAAAAGCTCGGACGACAAGACCAATAGCGAACTGCCGCTTAATAACGTTGATACCGAGGCTGCCAATGCCACCGCAGGCGACCAAGACGGTTTTACCGTGCCTTCCGACGCGAATAAAGATAAACGCGCGGATGTTGTTTCGGTTGTCGAAGATCGAGGGATAGGGGACATAGTTTCGTTCGCCGTTAAGACGGTAGCGGTAGTTTTGTCATTGATAATAATGCTCACGTGCATAATTGCGGTAGGCTTGCCGTTGCAGACTATGCGCATATTCAATAAGCTCGGCATGAGCGCGCGCGCAGTGGATTTCGGCGAAAGGTATATCGAGAACCGTTTGGACGATCACGCCGCCGCGCAGACCGATACGCTCGGTAATTATACGGTCGTTTCGCAAACGTCGGAACTGACCGACGACGATATGATCGAAGCGTTGTATGTATGTACAAATCTGTCGTATAAGTTAATGGAAGAGAGCTATTCGGGTTATGATTATGCGCTCGGCGAATATTACGCTCGGCGCGTGGAAAAGTATACACGCATCTATCTTTCGCTCAACGGCGTGTCGGCAGTCAACGACAAAAAAAGCAGTGCGAATATAGCCGCAATGCCGCTTTTGGCGATGCGTCCGGCAGTTTACAGTTACGGCAACGCCATGCGCAATATGAATTACAGAGCGCGCACGTACCTCGGCGAAACGAATACCATTGCTTATAACAGTCGATCCAACGACAGGGGCAGCATGACGGAACTGATCGCTCAGTCCAATTCGTTTGCCGGAAGGCAGCCCGAAACTCGCGACGCTACCATAGCGTTGCTTGACGATTTTGTCGATTACGTGACCCAGCTCGGCGAGTATTTGGACGTTGCGTTTATAGGCGCGAGCGTTGTGAACGACGTTTACGCTTACCGATATTTAGACGGTCTCGGAGAAGTAGCCGTAGTAAGCGAAGTTTATGTCGGCGAAAAATACGGCAAAGTTCTTAAAGGCAGAGAATTCGGGATATTCGTAAATAATACCAACGGCTTTACCACGGTTTATAACAGTTTGGTAAGGCGGTTTGACGACTATATAAAAATGGCTGTCGAGTTTAAACCCGACGATCATGCCGGCAACAAGCTTGACGAGCAGCTACACCAACTGTATTGGCTGCAGGCGCTCGATAAAGCGGCGCGGCGGTTTTGGTATATGGACTTTTTACTTTATCACAACAGAGAAGTGTACGGTGCCGGCGCAGAATATATTATAAACGGGTTCAACCGTCATAACGGGATACAGAACAATAACGTTTTCGGTTCGGCAGTCGCAACTATCGGTACGGTTTATTCCGCGCTTATGAAAACCTACTTAGAAACGTATCAACAGGCATAAAGGAGAAACACCTATGAGTAAAATCGTTAAGGAAGGCTTGACATTCGACGACGTTCTGTTAATCCCGGGCGAATCGCATGTAACACCCAAAGACGTAGATCTGACAACTAAACTGAGCGACGATATCACGCTTAACATCCCGCTTGTTTCGGCGGCAATGGATACCGTTACCGAATCGCGCTTGGCTATCGCCATGGCGCGCGAAGGCGGCATGGGCATAATACATAAAAACATGAGTATCGACGCTCAAGCCGAGCATGTCGATAAAGTAAAGCGCAGCGAGCACGGCGTTATAACCGACCCGTTCTATCTCGAACCCAATCGCAAGGTTTCTGATGCGCTCGAGCTTATGCAAAAGTATAAAATTTCGGGCGTGCCCATCTGCAAAAGCGGCAAGCTTGTCGGCATACTTACCAACCGCGATCTTCGGTTCGAAACAAATTTCGATCAGCCGATAGAAAACGTAATGACCAAGGATAAGCTTGTGACCGCGCCGGAGGGAACAAATCTCGAAGAGGCGCAGAAGATCCTCGGCAAGCACCGCATAGAAAAACTGCCCATAGTCGACGCCAAGGGCAATCTTAAAGGTCTTATCACGATCAAAGATATAGAAAAAGCAATACAGTATCCCAATTCGGCGAGGGATAAGAACGGCAGACTGCTTGTCGGCGCCGCTATCAGCAACGGCAGTGGATATATGGACAGAGCAAAAGCGCTTGTGGACGCGCGCGTAGACTGCCTTGTTGTGGATACCGCGCACGGACATAATATCGACGTAATAAAAGCTGTCGGCGTCGTTAAAAACGCATTCCCTCAAGTGACTGTCATTGCAGGCAACGTTGCTACCGCTGCGGCGGCGGAAGAGCTTTATAAAGCCGGAGCGGACGTGGTAAAAGTGGGTATAGGTCCCGGCTCGATCTGCACGACGCGTATAGTCGCCGGCATAGGCGTGCCGCAGGTAACTGCGATAATGGACTGTGCGGAAGTAGCGAATAAGTACGGAAAGGCGATAATCGGCGACGGCGGAATAAAGTATAGCGGAGATATAACCAAAGCGATAGCCGCAGGCGCGACTGCGGTCATGATAGGATCGTTGTTTGCCGGCACTACCGAAAGCCCCGGCGAACTCGAAATATATCAGGGCAGAAGCTTTAAGACATACCGCGGCATGGGCAGTCTGGGCGCAATGCCGCTCGGCAGCAAGGACAGATATTTCCAAGAAGGCACGAAAAAACTCGTGCCGGAAGGCGTAGAGGGCAGAGTTCCGTACCGCGGCGCGCTTGCGGATATAGTGTATCAGCTTATAGGCGGTCTGCGTGCAGGAATGGGTTATACGGGAATGCCTACTATAGAAAAACTGCGTCGCAACGCACAGTTTGTAAAGATAACAAGCGCGTCGCTTGCCGAATCTCATCCGCACGATATAGCTATCACTAAGGAAGCGCCTAACTATTCGCCCAAGAATAATTAGCAATTCCTAATTAACGTAAAGGAGTTCACATTGTCGATCAACTATACTATACCTATGGACTATACCCGTCAAAAGATCAAGGTTACCGTTATCGGTTGCGGAAGATGGGGATCGTTTCTGGCTTGGTATGCAAACCAGCTCGGTCATAAGGTAACGATGTACGGGCGCGCCGGCGATATAACATACGAACAATTGCTTATGGCGCATAAGAACGAGTATGTAACGTTGCCGAAATCGATCGAACTTACAAACGATTTGGTTCGCGCCGTTAAGTCGGCAGAAGCTGTTATCGTAAGCGTGCCGTCGCAGGCGTTTCGCAACGTAATGGGCGAGTTGCGCGGAAAGTGCGATATGACGGGCAAGTATCTCGTCACTTGCATGAAGGGTATAGAAATAAGTACGGGCAAACGGCTCAGCGAAGTCGCGCTTGAATTCGGTTTGGAAGATTGGCAGATAGCGGTTTGGGCTGGACCCGGGCACGTTCAGGAATTCACCGTCGGCAATCCCAATTGCATGCTTATCGACGGGTATGAGCGCACTACGGTGGAGCGCATTATAGAGTATTTTAAAAGTCCGCTTATACGTTTCTATTACGGTACGGACGTTGTGGGAACGGAGATCGGCGCGGCGGCAAAGAACGTAATGGGCATAGTGGCAGGTGTGCTCGACGGCATGGGGCTTACAACTCTCAAGGGCGCGCTTATGGCGCGCGGCAGTCGGGAAGTGGCGCGGCTTATTCAAAAGCTCGGCGGCAACCCTATGTCGGCGTACGGACTTTGCCATATCGGCGATTACGAAACAACGCTGTTTTCGCAGCACAGCCATAACAGAATGTGGGGTGAAAACTATGCTAAGGGCAAGAAGTACGATCAACTTGCCGAGGGCGTTCATACGGCGCGAGCTATGGCGTTGCTTGCCGATAAATACGGCGTGGATATGCCTATAACCAATGCAGTGAATACAATGATACTCGATAAAATTCCGCCGCGTACCGTCATGGAAAAATTGTTCGACAGAACGCTCAAAGACGATTTGGTATAAAGAAATATATAAAAAAGGCTATGCGTCCGCTGTTACGGGCGCATTTTTATTGATTAAATTTACTAAATATCCGCGATATTTTTTAAAAATACATATTGACAATCGATCGCAGGAAGAGTATAATGTATGTAACAATAGTTTAATAGTGAGAGGAAAATGAAGAAATCGAAGTTTATTGTGTCAACTTTGGCGGCGGCGGTTTTTGCAGCGTCATCTTTCGGTCTTGCGGCATGCGGTAACGGCGATCAGCCCGATAACGGCGACGGCGGCAACGTGATAGAAGTCACGTTCAATGCCAACGGCGGAACTTTCGAGGGCGGAGCCGTTACTACTAAGATCACGGCGGACAGCGACGGCAAGATCGCGGCGTCGGCATTGCCAACCGCAACGCGTGCCGAAACAGCAGATAATACATATACCTTCCAAGCTTGGTACAATGCGGCAAGCGGCGGTTCTGCCGTGGTTTGGGATAACGCGTTTACCGAGAGTACTACGGTGTATGCGCATTGGACGGAAAGCGCCAAAAATCCGAGCGACAACCCCGACGGCGGCGGTACTACGGTCACGGGTGTGTTTACAATAACGTTCGACGCGGGCGACGGTTCCGTTACGCCGGAATCGGCTACTACGTCTAACGGTAAGCTCGCGTCATTACCTGCGGCAACTCCGCCCACGGGCTTGGAGTTCGACGGTTGGTATACGGGCAAATCGGGTACGGGCATGTTTGTTGACACCGATCATGTTTTTGATTCCGACTCTACCGTGTATGCGTATTATACCGATCCCAATGCAACGCCCGGCGAAGGGGAAGGCGCAGGCTATTATATTTTCGGTATCGACGGCAGTTGGACGGCAACGCCCGACTATGCCTTTAAGGCAGGAAGTATAACGTTGCAACTGACGGCGGAAGACGAGATTAAGATCGCGTATTACGACGGCTATGAGATCAAGTGGAACGATGCGGATAGACCTACGTTCGGGTATGACGAGATCGGGGCCGGCAAATCGTATTTTACAAAGGTGGAAGACGGCGAGGGCTATAATAATGCGTTAGTCAACGCCGACGGAAAATACACGTTTACCATAAACGGCGCTACTATCGACGTAACCAAAGAGGGCGGCGGTAACGAAGGCGGCGGCGACGGCGATGTGACCGATGTCGGTACTTATAAGATCGGAGAGAGCGGAACTGCTCAACAGCTCACTCCCAAACCGCTTACGTCTGCCGAAGAGGATGAAGGAATGACCGCACAGTATTGGATCGATACCGTTCGGTTCGAAACGGGCGATAAGCTGTATTTTGCGATCAACGGACAGCCGATAGAATTAGAGATCGAAACTTCCAGCAGTGGTGTGGATACTCCGACGGGAACGTCGAATCAATATTTGGAGATCACAAACGGCGGAGAATTCAAAATTTATTTGAAACTTTACAGCGGCAAAACGTATTGGCGCGTATATGCCGGTCGCGAAGTCGATCCGACGGAAGTCGAATCGCATACGGACACAGTTGAAGCTAACCAAGCTTATCTTGTAGGAAATATCCAAAAATCGGACGCTACTTGGAGTAACGCAAGTACAAACGGGTTTAAACTTACGGAACGCGCCGACGGCAAGTACGAGATAATCAAGAAAATGACCGCCGGCGATGACTTTAAGTTTTATAAAACAGGCGCTACATTAGACTTAGACAGAACTTGGGTCGGATATATCGCTACCGAAAATATAACCGATTTTATCTCGCAAAACGGAAGCGACAGCGTTAATATCAAAGCAAAATCGGACGGTAATTACTATTTCCTCGTAGACTTTGCAAGAAAAGAGATATACGTTTCGTTCAGTGCGACCGGCGATCCCGAAGAGCCTGAAATCCCGATTTTGGAAACGATTTGTTGGTTGCGCGGCGTTAAGGACGGTGAAGCAGATTGGGCTAAAGGCTGGGCTATGCAGTCTGTTGCCGTTACGCATGACGCGGCTATCGAACAGTATGAGATAGTTGTGGATATCGCTACGTCGCTTACGTTCAAGGTAGTTTACGATGCCTCAAATTGGGTCAATGCCGTGCACGGTAATTCGCCCGTAACTCCGAGCAATTCGGACGGTAACCTTTTGCTTAATGCCGGTAAATATAAGATCACATTTATCGTATGGGGCAAAGACGATTGGAAAATATATGTTGAAAATGTTGCGGCATAAAGCGCAACAAGAAATTAAAATTGTTTTCAGCTATTGACAGCAATATAAAAATGTGATATAATCATACTCAGGTAAACGGCAAGCGGATATTTTAAGATAAATTTATTTGTCCGTTGCGCTTGCAATAAATTATTACATATCGAGGGGAAAATGAGAAAATCCAAAGTGTTATGTGCGGCTCTTGCCGCGACAATGTTTGCGACGGCGGCGTTCGGGCTTGCCGCATGCTCTAAAGACGCAGGAGAACTCGGCGAACAAACGGGCGGAAGTTCTACTTATACTGTAACGTTCAACGCCAATACGGGCGCGTTCGAGGGCGGTGCGGTAACGAAAGCGGTCACGACCGATGAAAACGGCAAGATCGCGTCGGCGTCGATCCCGACGGCAACCAAATCGGGCAATACGTTTGCCGGTTGGTATAACTCCGTTGTCGGCGGATCCGCGATCACAGTAGCGACTTATACGTTTACTTCGGATATGACGCTGTATGCGCGTTGGACCGAAGGCGGCTCGAATTCCGGCGGTGATAATACGGGTGGTAATACAGGCGGAAACACCGGCGGTGATAATACGGGTGGTAATACAGGCGGAAACACCGGAGGTAATACGGGCGGTGATAACACCGGCGGTAACACGGGTGGCAATACAGGCGGAGAACAAGGAACTTTCGATACAGACGGTGTTTATATCGACGGAACTCTCCGAGCGGCTTTGGTGTTAAATGCGAACGCCGGCAGAAAAGAATATTGGTTTGGCGGTAGCTCAGAAAATTTTGCTAAAGGTGATGTTCTTTCTATTTATATGAACGGTCAGCGTGTAACCTATTATGTAGAAGGTAGTAGCGCCGGTATAGAAAAACCTGCTGAGGACGCACAAGTGGACTCGGTTACAGTTAGCGTAGCGGGACCTTTTAAGATTTATTTGCACGAGAATGCATCTGATTGGTCTTGCGAGTTTGCCGGTCCTACGCAAATCAATGAAAGTACGTCAGTTCCCGATGGTTGTGCACCTGTAAATATTACTTTCGGACAAAATACAGTAACATTTTATCTATTAGATTCTAATGGAAATGCTGTAGGCGCGAGCGATTTATCAAAGTATAGTTTATATACATTTAATAGCGAACTTTTCGGAGCGTGGGAGGCTTCTAAAACACAAGGGAAGTTAAGTGAAAACATGACGGGTGCGGCTGTCGCTTCTGTTGAGGGTTGGATATTCAGATGGGATAATCATACTAAGCAGACGGCGAATATTACAGGTTTAGAAAGCGGCGCTAAATATTTAATTAAATTGCCTACTACGAATAAAGGAGAGGCAACCGTTACTAAACTCAATATTTAAAACATAATAAGATTAAATACATATTACATAAAAAGCGCTTCGAAAATATCGGAGCGCTTTTTTAGGTGTATAGGATTCTGAATAGCGTCTTGCGCAACACGCCGCGTTCATGTCCTTTCGACCGAAGCGCGACAGCGCGAAGCGGAGAAATCTTTTGTTACAATTGCTCGGAATTAAAGTTTGCAGTTCTCTATGATATAGTCCGCGACTTTTGATTCGTCGAGGCGTATTTGGCTCATGGAATCGCGTTCGCGCACGGTCACTGTCCCAGTCGACTCGGTATCGAAATCGACGGTAATGCAGTACGGCGTACCTATCTCGTCCTGACGGCGGTAACGTTTGCCGATAGACCCGGGCAGATCGTAAGTGCAAACAATGCCGCGCTTGCGCAAGCCGCGATACAACGCGTCGGCGCGCTCGGACAGAGCTTTTTGCAAAGGAAGAACGGCGGCTTTATACGGCGCGATAGCCGGAGCGAAGTGCATGACGGTGCGCGTTTCTTTTTCGAGCTGTTCTTCGTCGTACGCGTCGCAAAGCACTGCGAGCATTGCTCTGCCCGTGCCGAGCGACGGCTCTATTACATAGGGGATATATGTTTCGTTGGTTACGGGATCGGTATATTCGAGTTTTTCGCCGCTGAATTCCGAGTGTTTTTTAAGATCGTAGTCGGTGCGGTCGGCAATGCCCCAAAGCTCGCCCCAACCGAACGGGAACAGGTATTCGAAATCGCTCGTCGCTTTGGAATAGAACGAAAGCTCGGCTTTGTCGTGGTCGCGGATGCGCAGATTTTCCTTTTTCAGTCCGAGCAGTTGCAAGAACTCGAAACAGTAGTTTTTCCAATACTCGAACCACTCGAGATCGGTATCGGGCTTGCAGAAGAATTCCATTTCCATTTGCTCGAACTCGCGCAAGCGGAAAATAAAATTGCCCGGGGTAATTTCGTTGCGGAAACTTTTGCCCATCTGGCAGATGCCGAACGGCACGCGCGCACGCGCGGAGCGCGTAACGTTTTTAAAGTTGACGAAAATGCCTTGCGCTGTTTCGGGTCGAAGATAGCAGGTGGATACGGTGTCCTCGGTAACGCCTTGGAACGTTTTGAACATAAGATTGAATTTTTTGACGGGCGTAAAGTCCGATTTTCCGCATACGGGGCAGGGAATTTTATGTTCGGCGACGAACGCGGACAACGCGTCGTTATCCATAGCCGCAACGGGAACGTCAAGCTTGTGTTTGGCGGCGTAGTTTTCCACGAGATCGTCGGCGCGGCAACGGCTTTTGCACGCCTTGCAGTCCATTAGCGGATCGGAAAATCCGGCAAGATGTCCCGACGCCTCCCAAACTTTGGGATTCATAAGTATCGAGCAGTCCAGACCGAAATTGTTTTCGCTCTCCGTAACGAACTTCTGCCACCACGCTTTTTTGATATTGTTATACAGCTCTACGCCAACGGGACCGTAATCCCAAGTGTTTGCAAAACCGCCGTATATCTCGCTTCCGGCAAATATGATGCCGCGTGACTTGCACAGCGCAACAAGCTTATCCATTGTTACTTTCATGTAAAACCTCTAATGTGTATGATTTTCTTAGATTATACTTTATTAAATAGAGATTGTCAAGGGAATCGGAATTGCACTTGGCAATTCGGCATAACGTACGGCATAATAAAAACGCTCGCGCTTAATATAAGCGCAAGCGTCTTATCTTATTGTACGCGTACCTGTTTATGTACGAATCAGCAGCAGCATTTATCTCTGCCGCCGCAGCAGCACATAAGAATGTATAACAAAATAATGTCGTTGCAATCACAGCCTTTCTTGCAACCGCAGTCGCAACCGCCGTGTCCGCCGCAACAGCTGCAAAGCAATAACAGCATGAGTATATCGCAGCATCCGCCACCGTTAAACATAGTGCATTCCTCCTTTAACGAAGTATATTCGATCGCCGTCGCAAGCGCACGCGTCCGCGGATACGCGTATGCCCGCAAGGTTTTTCTTTGGTACGATAAGCGCCTATCTACAATCAGTGTATGGAAATTTCGGCGGTGTGTGATAAAAAGTTTGCGTATTTTTTTTGTATGTGGTAAACTATAAAAGAAGATAGGGAATTATGAATTCGGAATTACGTGACGCTTGCGCGTCGATTAAAATAAAGATACCGCATAAGCGGTAGATGATCAGTGGTTCCGCAATCCTAATTCCTGATTGCATAAGCGAGTATTGTTTCGGCAAACCCGACTTAAAGTATTATCCCAATCGACCGAGAGCTATTCGTTGTAAAGTTCATCGGGAGGAGTGTTGAAATGAAGATCGATACGCGTTCTATAACGCTTGCGGCGACGCTTGCCGCACTGTGCGCAGTAACGGGCTTTTTGCCGTATGTGTTCTTTTTGCCGGTAATGGTGGCGGCTACTACGCTGTCCGTCGGCATGACGGCGTTCATAGGTCTTGCGTTCGGCTGTATCAGTCTGGCGTACTGTTTCGTAATGCCCGTGTCGTTTGTTGCGACGGCGTTCATTCAAGCGCCGTACATTGCCATATTGCCGCGCTTGGCTGCGGCGGTGTGCTGTATACTCGTATATAAACTGCTTATGCGCATTGCGCGCCCGACAAAAAAAGCCGCGCGCGTTGCGAGCGTGGCAGGCTGTGCCGCGCTCGGTAGCTTGTTCAATACGGCGTTCGTTGTAGGAATGATAGCGCTGTGCATGCCGTCGCTCGAGGTCGGCGGCGTAGTTGCGGCGGTCGCCGTTCCGGAAATGCTTATAAGCGGCGCGATAGAGTGCGTATGTATGGCGATCCTGACTCCGCCGATAAGCCTGACACTCGAAAAGCATGTTCTGTTGCGCAACCGCGCACGCCGCGAGGTTTCGGCAACGGTTACAGACGGTGCGGAACATTCGGCGGAAAATAATATACCGAACGGAAAACAAGTAGGATAAATAAAATGGTAATAGTTTTCGATATAGGCAATACCAATATAAAAATGGGCGTGTTCAACGGCGACGAACTGTCCGAAACATTGCGCATGGCGTCGAGCAATAAAACGGGTGACGAGTATTGGTTGCTCATAAGGGATATGCTTGCGGACCGCAATATTTTTCCGCGTGATATAAAGGGTGCGGTTATAAGCTCGGTCAACCCCAATCTCAATTATACTTTCGAGCACATGGTCGAAACGTATTTCGGCATAAAGCCGATGACCGTCGGATCGGGACTGAAAACGGGGCTGTATATCAAGTACGATAATCCCAAAGAACTCGGCGCGGACAGGGTGGCCGGATGCGTGGGCGCTTATAGGATATACGGCGGTCCGTGCATCGTTATCGATTGCGGCACGGCAACAACGTTTAATGCGGTCACGGGCGACGGCGTTATGCTCGGCGGCGCGATATCGTTCGGCTTGAAAGCCGCTGCGGAATCATTGTCCGCTTCTGCGGCAAAACTGCCCGAAGTCGAACTTGCTCTGCCTAAAAATACGATCGGAAAAACTACTATATCCAACATGCAATCGGGAATCATTTACGGATATTCGGGCATGGTCGAGTCTATGGTGACCAGACTCAAAGCCGAACCGGGCTTAGAGAACGCCAAAGTTATAGCTACGGGCGGCATATCGGATATCGTAAACCGTTGCGTCAACGTTATCGACGTTGTGGATAGAACGTTGACGCTGAGAGGGTTGAATATCATATATAAATTGAATTCGTAATTTAAACGGAGTTTACTATGCAACGGAGAAAAATAGCGATAATGGGTTTCGGCACGGTGGGCGGCGGCGCTTACGATATACTCACCTCCAACCGAGAATATATACTGTCTACTCAGGGTTTGGATATAGAAGTCGCGGCGGTGCTCGATCGCACGAGCGCGCCGTTAGTAGCGCACGGCGTAGATCCCAAGATCTTCGTCGGCGATATCGATAAGCTCGCGAGCGATCCCGAGATCGAGCTTGTAGTGGAAACCATGGGCGGTGTCGAACCTGCCAAAACGTTTATAGAAAAATTGCTCTCGGCGGGGAAATCCGTAGTTACGGCAAATAAGGAGCTTTTAGCCAAGCATTGGAGCGAACTCGAACAAACGGCGAAAGCGCACGGTTCCGGATTGTATTTCGAGGCGAGCTGCGTTGGCGGCGTGCCGATAATACGTGCGCTCGGCGAGAGTTTTCAGGGCGATAAGATCCAAAGCATCTACGGCATAATAAACGGCACTACCAATTATATACTCAGCAAAATGAGCGGAGAACGCCTTGATTATCATAATGCGCTCACTCAAGCTCAGCATCTCGGTTTTGCCGAAGCCGATCCCACTTCTGACGTGGAGGGTTACGACGCGGCGTACAAACTGTCTATTCTCGCGTCGCTTGCTTTCCATACCTGTGTTCCGTATACGTGTATTTATCGCGAGGGGATCACAAAGATAACGTCGCAAGACATTTCAAACGCGCACGCGCTCGGTTACGAAATAAAACTGTTGGCTATAGGTACGCGCGACGGCAATGCCGTGGAAGCTCGCGTGCATCCCGTGTTTGTGCCGAGCGCGCATCCGCTTGCGTCGGTTTCGGGCGCGTACAACGCGGTGTATCTAAACGGCGATCATGTGGGCGATCTCATGTTATACGGCGCCGGCGCAGGCGCGCATCCTACGGGCAGCGCCATAGTGTCCGATGTGATAAAAGGTCTTAAAGGAAAGCCCGAATATTGCGATTTCGACAATACGGGCAAGCTCGATAAAGATATCGATTTCGTGGGCGACTTTATAAGCGGATATTATATAAGTCTGACCGTCGACGATAAAACGGGCGTGCTGAGTAAGATCTCGACCGTGTTGAGCGATAACGGCGTCAGTATCAAATCTGCCATACAGCGGACGGGACAGGCGGAAAACACGGCAACTCTGTTGTTCCTCACGCACCGTGCGAGAGAACACGCCGTAATGCGCGCGCTCGGCACGATAGGAAAGCTCGCGACGGTGCGCCGTATCGACTCTATGATAAGAGTGCTGTAAACATAAATATAAATGCGGAATGCGTGCGAACGGTCATCGTTCCGAGCGTAACTTTAACGGTCGGCGATTGGCAAATTTGTATTCGCGACGGACCTCCGCATATTTCTTAAACGCCTTTCTCATAATAGTAGGGTAGTTATACTTCGCTGATTTAAAAAAGTAAAACTAATTTTGCTAAGGGCGGTCAAAATGTTTGACAAATTTCTTGCGTAATAGTATACTTTTACAGTATATGTGTACAAAAGCATGTTTTTAGGAGAACATCGACTAAATGAAGAAACTCGGTTTAATCAAGAAAT
>Ga0137307_102094_pt1 | contig 14790 bp, 13 predicted proteins | sample NAcewD2O_March_2_FD_97180 | JGI IMG/M metagenome (GOLD analysis project Ga0137307, IMG submission 97180) | Mouse cecal microbial communities from Vienna, Austria - N-Acetylglucosamine amended D2O_March | ecosystem: Host-associated > Mammals > Digestive system > Large intestine > Cecum | place...
CCGGCATTTCGGTAGAAGTTTAAGGTACTTTCTTCCTTAGAACCGGTAAGCAGCATCATCTTATAACAATTGTTATCTTTAGCAACCTGCTTTGCATAATCCAGACAAGCCGTAGCATACCCCTTTTTTCGATAACTGCCGTGTGTTACCACATTTTCAACAAATGCATATGGACGTACATTTCTTGTAAGATTTGGAATAATCACACATACGCAGGATGCCACAATCTTATCATCCACCTCACAAACGATAAGATGGTGATTTACATCATTTATAATATTTTCCCATGTCCTGCGTATATGCTCTGTATCTTCCGGAATACTTTCCTCATGCAGATACAGATATAACTGCAGTATTTCATGCAAATCATTTATGTTTGCTTCTCTGACTGTCATTTATTCCATACATCTCCCTGTCAGAATTTTATATCATTTTCGCTCCAATATCTTCTCGATATCTTTATGAATCTTAGACACTGCATATAAATCCGTAATAATTTCACACGGATGATTTTCAGAAGTCCCTGCATTAATTACAGGAATCCCTGCATACTCAGCCATGCTCTTTACAACCTGATTTACATCATAATCTCACTGTCAAAATATTGTTCCTGAAAATGAATCTGCTCCCTGATTTCTTCTTTCGTAAAAGCCATTCCTGCAGGTGCAACAACCCATTTTTCTTCCACATCATCATTTCTATGTACAATTGCAATAATCGTTCCGGTAAACTTTTCCACAGCTTCATCCACACCCAATATATAAGCGTCCTGTTCTTCTCCATCCAGTGCCATAATACCTTCTACATAGCCATAATTTATCGGATAATACATATCCTTATGTTCAGGATGGTAACTTCCCAATGGTCTGTCAACCGTTACAGTTACAGTTCTTCCAATAACAGAATTCATCGAACTATGTACTATATTGAAATTTTTCTCCAAATCTTCTGCACCATTCAAAACAATCGTAACTCTACTTTCTGTTTGGCTTTCTTTTGATTCTCAGCAGTTTAATGAAGTCATGAAACAAAGAAGTATCCACCGGCTCAAACATCATCCATTTTCCATCATGGTAAGTTTGCGCTTTATCATATACTTCCTGAACTTCCTTCCCGTAATTTTCTCTGTCCGTTTCAAATTTTAACCGTTCGTTTTTCCCTAAGATAATCATAAAACCCACACCGTTTTCTTTTGCATATAATGCGCACAGCGTTTTACCGCCCCGGCGGTATTTATATTCATATTTCCATGCTTTACCGCCTTTATTCCACAGACAATCCGTGTCATATTTTTCATCAATTAACGCACATAACTTATTCCATACATCATACAGATCTTTTCCAACTAAAGCTGTCATTTCTGCTTCGTCGGGTATCACATCGCATTTTAATCTTTTCTCCATGATTTCATAAACCAGCTTCACATCATTTTCCAGTTCAAGTATCCCATGCCCCACAGTCTTATAACCTCTATGTTCGTATAAGCACGCTGCGGGAAGCGAGGCGTCCAAAACAGCCGTATCATACATTCTGGAAATTTCCCGTTCCAGACAATTCATAATATACGAACCACAACCCTGCTTCTGATAAGAGGGCAGCACATATACGCCTGTAATATGGTTACCATCAAAACAGCCCGTTCCGGCAATCACATCGTTATACATTAACACTCCCATGTTCCCGGACGCTATTCCCTCCAGGATATGTTCTTTACTATGATGGTTGCAAAAGAAGTCCACTACCTCTCTCGGATAATACCTGGGATACACTGTCTTAATAGCCGTATGCAAAACATTGTAAATTTCATTTGCCATTTCAGAAGTTGCCTTTACATATTTCATCTCTTTCCTCCCATAAGCTGTCTTTCATATGGAAAACCCAATCAGCAAAACGTACTGCCTCTCACGTAACGTAATATTAGCAATCCCGGAAACGCCTGTTTTATCAGTATTTCCGGGATTTTATCTCTTACTCGGACTCTGCTTTATCTCTTCACCGGATGGCGAATCACTGTTTTCAGATTTTCCGGTTTACATCTTCTGGCGTCGCTGAGATAAATTTCATGATGACGCCGGGGCCCTCCAAAATCCGGCAGGCAGCCCTGCGCCTCTGCAAAAGCATCCATCTTCTCAATGGTGGCCGGTTCCTCGTCATATGGGCCGATGTGCATACACTGTACGCATAATCCTTCTTCATAAGTCAGAAATTCCACTTTGGAAAAATCTGTCTTTTTCTTTGCTGCAGCTTCTGCCGCAGCCCAGTCAAATTCTTCTTTTGTCACAAATTCCGGCAGACGAATCATGGATATCCACCGGAAATTCTCTTTGTGGGAATAATCAACGCCTTCTATCCCCTCCTGCCACCAGAGGCCTTCCAGCGGAGGAACCACATAATCAAAGTACCCTTCCATCTGATGTTTTCCCTTTTTGCTCATTTTGATGGTAAAGGCAACTCCGTAAAGCAGGCCGATGGACTGCTTATAAGCGCCGCCCTCCTCATTTGGGTCGCCCTCACCCCGGACTGCTATAAAATTCATGGAAGGCACTGTAATCAGCTCCGGTTTGTTTTTGGGCAGATAAAATTCCTTATATTCTTTTTTATAGTCAAAAGCCATGCTTACTCCTTCCAGCAGCGGCACTGCTCAATGCGCTTTCCGTTATCCCCCTGCTGTTCATCGTATGCAAACTGATTCAGCAGTTCACATGGAAACTTTTCACACTGTCCGCAATGTTCCAGTTTTTGTCCCTCACAGCAGGATTTCACCGGACAGCTTTCGCCCCAGAAGGGCTTTGCAATATGTACGCAGCCTGCGCAGTTCATCTGCTCCCGGTAAGCGCAGGCGCTGCACAGAAGACCGCAGCGGGATTCGATATTTTCTTTCCCATCCTCCGCCAGTCCTACATAGATATGAATTTCCGCATCTTCCATATGGTCGTCCTGGTATTCTTCAAAATCAGACTGAAAGGTTCGGGGCAGATTCATCTGCCAGATTCCCTGCCAGGCTGCCGCCACCGCCTGTACCATATCTCCTGGGGTTCGCCTTTTGTCTCGCAGGCAACCATAACGGTATAATCTCCTGTCTCGTCTCCGGCATAATCCGTATAAATTCCAAGAGCCTTCTGATTTGCCTTTTCGGGAATTTCCTCATAAATCCCCTCACTATAAAAGCGGTTCCAGAGCCCTCCAATCACAGCTCCCATATCAGGAGAACCATTATTTGTCCTGGCTGAGATACCTGCTACCGTTTTTTCTTCCAGTGTTACAATTTCATAATTCATAAAATAAGACCATCCTTTCTTTTGAATACTCTTATTTTATCAGAGCAACCATGACATCTGTATGTCATGATTCCAGATATTTTTTCCGGATTCCTTCTGCAAATTCCAGCACATCCTGCCGGAACTCCTCCGGCTCCAGAAGCTCCGCTCCGTCTCCAAACGAAATAATCCACTGTACAATACTGGTTTTATCCATAAACCCAAAGGAAAACAAAAGGAATCCGTCCGGCTGCTCCGCAAAACTTTCAGGCCCGTACTCCTCCACAAGCCTCCATTTATAAGAAGGGGAAATTCTCGCCTTTACCTGATAACCGGCAGGAAATATCCGCTCCGGAGATAAATCCGGAAGGGGAACCTGACGTTTTTCAAAGGGAAGCCCCGCTTTCAGTTCCGTCATTCTCCCCAGCTTAAACAGCCGGAAATCCGCTCTGTCCTCACACCAGCCCCACAGATACCAGCCGGCCCACTGGAAAATCAGGTGATAAGGCTCAACGCTCCTTCGTGATTCCCCCTTCGGAGCAAAATAAGAAAAAGAAACTTTCCGCCCCGAAAGAATGGCGTCGTGCAGCAGCTCAATTTTAGGCGGCAGAGTATCTCTGTACCAGGACGAAAGGTCTATCAATATATGATTATCTCCGGTCAGCAGGCTGGAAGCTCCCGCTGACAGCTTCTCCATCAGCTGCGTATAACGGCTGGTGCCGCTCACACTGTCCAGGCTGCGCAGACCTGCCAGAATTGCCTGCATATCCGACCTGCTGAGCAATGTCCGGTCTATTTTATATCCTTCCATAATCGACACGCCGCCATTCTGCCCCGGCTCTGTCACCAGCGGAATACCTGCCATGCAGAGGGCTTCAATATCCCGGTTGATGGTGCGGCGGGACACCTCGAAGGTTTCTGCAAGGAAGGGAGCCGTCACTTTTTCCTGCTGCAGCAGTATGGACAGAATTCCTATCATTCGATCAAGTTTCATACCGTATTCCAAAGTCACCTCTTTCATAAAAAAACTGAATCATATCAACATATGCTTCCAGATTCCCTTCTTCGTCCGGCATAAGAAAACAGGAAAATACCAGCTCTGCGTCATGATAAGCTGTACAGACCCTGTACTGGGCTTTTCTGGCTCTCTGCAGCTCATAGGCATTCAAATTCAAAACTTTGCATGTATATTCTCCTCGTTTCCCTGTTCCTTCTATCTCACCGTTGGGATAAAAGACAAACTCTTTCTCACACTCTTCTTCTAACGGCGACACAAATAATTTTTCCTCATAATTATTTTCTTTTTTCACACCACAGGTTGCACTTTCCCCCTCTGTTTTACATGAAGCTACCAGATTTTCATAATTCATGGATTCCTTTGGATATACAGATTTTGGTTTTATATGCTCGTTCAGAGAATGCTCCAAATTTATTTTTCTGCAGCAGTAAGCGCACAGCCCATGTTGAGATTGTATCAGATTTTTTCTCAGATTCTGCCGCAGCTCGCTTCCCTCTGCTGTATTTTGCAAATCTTCATATGATTCTCCGGGATGCAGCCTTTTATACCCTGTCCAAAACTCCGGCTCCGCCTGCCTGTTTATTTTTCTCATCCAGTATCCTGCTCCTTTTTAAAAATCCTGCCGCTGTAATATATTCCTCGTCCATGGTACCTGAAATATCTGCCAGTCTGTCCAGCAGAATTTCCGCAGACGGATATTTCTTTTGAGTAATAAAACGGTGTATATCACGGATTAATTCCTTTACTGCCGCATTTTTAGAATCCGTATTCATATATTTTTCAAGAATCAGATTACTGTCATACCCATCCATTCTTTTTATATATCTGACCTCACATCCACCTTCCTCTGTTTCCGATAAAACAAAAATATTATAACGCTCGTCAGCTTCTCCTAAAATCTGCGGCGAATGAGTAGTGACAATAAACTGAATATTCGGAAAGGTTTCCCGCAAAACCCTTAACACTTTTCTCTGCCATAAAGGGTGCATATGCAGCTCAATTTCGTCTATCAGCACAATTCCCTGCCCATCCAGAGGATTTTTCAGTCCCGGATTTGCCAGTGCCAGCCTTCTGGCCAGATCTCCAAACATGGCAAGGGTGCATTTTTCTCCATCCGACAGTAAATCCACCCGGATTTCTTTTCCGGATTTATCCACCACCATCCTTACCGGATTTCTTCTGATTCTCAGATTGGAAACATTTCCTATCATTGCTTCAATGGCATAACGGACACATGCCAGCAACGGATCGCTATAGTCCACATTTCCCCTCTCCCTCGCTTCAATAATTTCATTTGCCTCCTGGTCCCGGTACCATTCAAAAAAAGTCCGGAAATCCAGTTCATTTTCAATGGCCCGTTCCAGTGCTGATACTTTGTCAAATATATGCTTTTTTCTGATTTGGTCCGGAATATCAAGTACGGAACGATTTGTTCCATAATTTACAAAAACCGGCATGGAAGCTGATTCATTCTGTAAAAAAGACCGTTCAAAATTTTCTGTAAACGTCCTGTAATATCCGCTGTGATAAGACGGCGCATTTTTCCTCTGATTTTTTGCTGCCTTCCCGTGCATTCTTAATAATGGATATACAAGACCATCTATTTCAATTTCTCCCTGAATATACAGCTCTGACTGCCCTGTGGTAATCATATCGTCAGAAAATGCCATAAACGCCCTGCCCTGTGCCGGATTCAGACGATTAATCCACACTCTGTTTAAATAATTTACCGCTGAAAGAACTGTCGATTTGCCTGTTCCATTTACACCAAAAATAATTGTACTTTTTCCATTCAGTACAAACCTCTGGTCTCTGAATATCTGGAAGTTCAGCATTTTCAACTCCTGCAGCCGCATTAAGAAATCACCTCCGTCACAATTCTGTCACACAATCCGCCTGGTCTTCCATCCTCCCTGGAAGTACCGGAACACCGCCAGCCCAAGGCCCACTGCCCAGCCTGCCGGATTGGCCCACATAATAATCATTCCATGAGTAACGTCCGCCAGTGCATAGGTCAGCCCTACCCGAACGCCGAGATTACACAGGCTGCAGGTCAGAAACCATCCCATATCTGCCGCGCCCCGCAGCACACCGTTGCTGACATTCATAAGGCCCATCATAAAATAAAACAGCGATACGATGCTCAGGTACTGCGCCCCAATGGCAATGGCCTCCCGGCTGGAATCAGAATCCAGAAACAGCCCCACAAATCCATTTCCGGCAAAATGCAGAATCACCGCAATGGTGAGTCCAATTCCCGCCGCCATCATCAGGCAGATCCGGTAACCCTGCCCAATCCGTTCCGGTTTCCTTGCCCCCATGTTCTGAGCCACGTAGGTGGAGGTTGCATTCCCCACAGCCACCATGGGGACAATGGCAATTCCGTCGATTTTTGTGGCAGCCGTATAACCTGCCAGAAATGTGGAGCCGAACCGGTTGACCACCGACTGAACCAGCACCATGCCCACCGACACAATGGACTGCTGCACAATGGTTGGAATGGCCACTTTCACCATATTTTTCAGCAGAGTCAGATCAAAGCGCCTGTAGCTTTCCGTCTCAATCCCTTTCAGTTTCCGCATAAGGAATCCAAAAGACAGCAGAGCGGAAATCCCCTGGGCAATCAACGTGGCCCAGGCCACTCCCGCCACTCCCATATGCAGCTCCGCCACAAAATACAAATCCAGCCCGATATTCAAAAGGGAAGAAAAAATCAGAAACATCAGCGGCTTTTTTGAATCTCCCAGCGCATTGAAAATAGCCGAAAATGCATTGTACAAAAACAGAAATACGAAGCCGAAAAAATAAATCTGCATATATTCCGCCGCATCCTCGAAAATATTTTCCGGCGTTCCCATCAGGTTCATCAGACTTCTGTTAATCACCAGTCCGAGAATACTCAGCAAAATGCTGAATCCCAGAATGGACAATAATGCGGTGGAAATGGCGGTTTTCATTTCTTCCAGCTTCTTTGCCCCGAACAGCTGGGAAATCACCACGGAACAGCCGATTCCCGTTCCCATGGCCACCATAACGAACATCATGGTAATGGCGGTGGAAGCCCCCACTGCCGCCAGCGCTTCCTCGCCCACCACATTTCCCACAATCACAGAATCCATAATATTATAAAACTGCTGGAACAGGTTCCCCGCCACCATGGGCAGTGTAAATCCAATTAAAGCCCTGGTAGGATTCCCCGTTACCATACTGCCCTTTATCTGCTCTGACATAACCGGTACACTCCTGTCTTTTTCACGCTTTCGCCTGACCTTATATTTCCTGTAAAGAAAAACATACGTTTTAACTTCTATTTTACCTTTCCTTTTTCTTCCGGTCAACCCTTTGGCTGTAAATTATTCAGTATCACGCGGCAGATAAAAACATCTCCGGAGACAGAAAAATCCGCATCTCCGCCGTACCGCCTGGCAGAATTCAGGATACTTTCCACACCCACTCCATCGTGCTCTCTGTTTCTGGGCAGACCGTCTTCAAATATAACATCCCTTTTACAGGTATTTTTGCACACAAGAACCAGTTTTTTCCCCTTCTGTTCTGCAAAAATATGAATCCAAGGCCGGTTTTCTGCAGTACCGCAGGCCTCCAGAGCATTCTCCAGGATATTTGCAAACATGGACACCAGATCATAATCTGAAATTCCTTTTACTTCACCCAGCCGGATATCCGCACGCATCCTGATATGATTCTGCTCCGCCCGGTCCGCATAAGCTGAAACCACGTTGTTGACAGCATGGTTTTCACAGTAAGTACTGGCATACGTTTCCGCTTCTCTGTCATCGTATTCCTGCAAATAAGTCAGGATTCCCTGATAATCCCTGTTTCTGGCGTATTCTGCCACCACCAGGTTATGGTGCCTGAAATCATGCCTTGTACGCTTTATGCTCTGTTTCATTTCTTCATAAGATTCAATCTGGGCCATCAGAAACTTTTCATGAAACTGCATCTGTTTTAAATGGTATGCCTGGTCTGACTGAGCAATAAAAAGAAACAGCAGAATATACACTGCCGCCATAAAGCCGCACAGTAAAAACAGAATCACAAGATAAAGCTGATCCCTGTTTTTCATATTGTCATTATAGATAATCAAAAGCGTCATGATAACAAACGCCATAATGGAAATAGCGGCAACCGTCCCGTAACCGCTCCGTACACTCTGATACACGCGCAGCAGGCGTTTCCGGAAAATTCCATAATATAACAACAGAAAACATACGTTCAGCCCGATGCGGAGCAGCCAGATTTCCCAGTTTCCCGCGCCGGAAGTGGTTCTTGTGACAACGGAAACCGTAAGATAAATCAATGTCCAGAGACAGAAATAAGCCGAAACCAGAAACAGGGATTTCACTGGATGAGATGCGGAAAGGCAGAAAATATACATTCCGCCAAAAATAAACATGGCAAGGAAATATCCTGCCAGATACCGCAGCATGATACCGGTGTCTCCGTAAGGCATATCTGCCATAAAATACCGCATGGCCAGTACAACACCCTGAAAAAACACCGTTGTACCGGCTGCAATTACCGCTGACTTTTTCCGGCTGTATTTCGGCTCCAGCAGAATACAGCAGAACCAGATTCCATGAAACACATTGTTAATAATATTTGTTATCAGCGCATACATAAAAACCTCCTGTTATCTTCCCTGTATATCAATCACCACATACTCCGACCTGCACCCGGTTTTGAATTTAATGGCCCAGTCGGAAATTCCGGAGGTTACAATAAAATCCGTATTTTCCCGTCGTTCCAGACCATAAGTTTTATCATCAATCCCCGTCCATTCCCCCATATGATTAAATGGGAACAGCTGGCCTCCATGGGTATGTCCGGACAGCACCAGGTTCACTCCTGCTGCCGCCTGATTTTCATAATCATGAGGCTGATGATCCAGAACGATACTGTATTTTTCCAAATCCAGCCCTTCGGTCAGTTCTTTCATGGAAGCCCTTCCTCCTCCCTGACCGTCTCCGGAACGGTCCTGCCTTCCAATCAGATAAAAACGGTCGTCCAGTTCCGCCACATCGTCCTGAAGCACCGTCACATGATTTTTCTCCAGCTCCGCGATCAGATCCTCCCCGCTGTAGCCCCGGTACTCCGGACCGTAATACCCCCTGTCATGGTTCCCGAACACATAATACACCCCATAAGTTGTTTTCAGAGTGCCCAGAGCCTCACATGCGGCAACCATATCCGGTTTTGAAGTATCGTCATCTATATAGTCCCCTGTTATCACCACAATATCCGGTTCTTCAGACTGTATGGCTTTTACCTGCTCCGCAAATTTTTCCCCGTAAAGGATATTTCCCACATGGGAATCTGCAAACTGTACCACCCGCAGTCTTCCCACCTGTTTCTCCGTCGCCAGCGTATACTCTTTGCGCCAGACATGATTCGCCTGGTACCAGCCCCAGGAAAGATACGCCGCCGTGATGACCACTGCCGCGACGCCGGCATAATATCTCAAAAACTCTTTCCTCCGCATCTTTTCCAGCAGACGGCTGATTCCGTCGCACAGCAGCCAGATTACCACCATGTGCAGGATACAGATTTCTCCATTGATGGGCCCCAGAGCCAGACCTGTGCCCCCAAGAATCAGCAGAACAGGAATAAGCCCCGGCACAAACCGAAAAAATTTCCCCTTCCCCGCCCACCTGCTCACCACAGAAAATCCGGAAAATCTGCTCGCAAGATACACAATCCCCAACAGTGTTCCCAGGAGCAAAGCTCCCAAAATCAACATCCACATCCCTTTTTCTCCTTTGCATTCATGAAAATTCTTCCGATTCCTGGTTACAGTATAAACAAAACAGAGCTTTCATGGAAGTATTATTTTGTTTATAAACTTTTAATAATTGTCCAAACCCCTGATTTTTCCGGGTTTTCCGCATTTTGTTAGCACTCATTTAAAAAGAGTGCTAATTTTCTGTTGACTTTTTAAAAATCAGGGATTACAATCTATTTCAGGTTATAATTTTTGCATAGAAAACAATAAAGGAGTGTAATCATTATGAGCAACAGACATGGAAACCTTTCCATTAACAGTGACAACATTTTTCCTATTATAAAAAAATGGCTGTATTCTGACCATGACATTTTCTACCGGGAACTGATTTCCAACGGGTGCGACGCCATTACCAAGTTAAAAAAGCTGGATTTGATGGGGGAATACGACCTGCCTCAGGATTTTGAGCCAAAAATCCGCATTGTGGTAAACCCGGAGGAAAAAACACTGAAATTCATTGATAACGGTCTTGGCATGACTGCCGACGAAGTGGAAGAATATATCAACCAGATTGCTTTTTCCGGCGCTACGGATTTCCTGGAAAAATACAAGGACAAGGCCAGCGAAGAACAGATTATCGGCCATTTCGGACTGGGCTTCTACTCTGCTTTCATGGTGGCGGACGCAGTGCACATTGACTCTCTTTCCTGGCAGAAAGACGCGGTTCCGGTTCACTGGGAATGCGACGGAGGCACAGAATTTGACATGTCCGACGGCTCTAAAGATACCGTTGGAACGGAAATTACCCTGTTCCTGAACGAAGACTGCCTGGAGTTCGCCAATGAATACCGGGCAAGGGAGGTTATTGAGAAATACTGCTCTTTCATGCCCACCCCGATTTACCTGGAAAAAGAAAATGCCGAACCTGAATACGAGACCATCCCTGCCGATGAGGTAACGGAAAAAGATACTGTCATTGAGACTATCGTGGAAGAAGCCAGATTTGAGGAAAAAGAACAGGAAGACGGAACCAAAGAACAGGTGGAGGTATCCCCTCGGACAGAAAAAGCCAAAATTGTAAAACGTCCGGTGGCCTTAAACGATACCCATCCCCTCTGGAGCAAACATCCCAACGAATGTACCGACGAAGAATACAAAACCTTCTACCGGAAAGTATTCCAGGATTACAAAGAGCCTCTGTTCTGGATTCATCTGAACATGGACTATCCCTTTAATTTGAAAGGAATTCTGTATTTCCCGAAAATCAACACGGAATACGATTCCATTGAGGGAACCATCAAACTGTACAACAACCAGGTATTTATCGCCGACAACATCAAAGAAGTCATTCCGGAATTCCTGATGCTGTTAAAAGGCGTTATCGACTGCCCGGATCTGCCTCTGAATGTGTCCAGAAGCGCACTGCAGAACGACGGCTTTGTTCAGAAGATTTCAGATTACATCACCAAAAAGGTAGCGGACAAACTGAGCGGCATGTGCAAAACCGATAAGGAATCCTACGAAAAATACTGGGATGACATCAGCCCATTTATCAAATTCGGCTGCCTGAAAGATGAAAAATTCTGCGATAAAATGAACGATTACATTCTCTTTAAGAACCTGGAAGACAAATACCTGACCCTTCCGGAATGCCTGAAAGTGGAAGATGCGGAAGCTGACGCTTCTTCAGAAGGGGAACAGGCAGATGATTCCTCTGAAACGGAACAGACAGATAATTCCGAAGCAGAAGAAAAAGACACCCGCAGACCTGTTTACTATGTGACAGATGTTCAGCAGCAGGGACAGTACATTAACATGTTCAAAGAACAGGGCATGGATGCGGTAATTCTGGACCATAATATTGATACCTCCTTCATCACTCAGCTGGAGCGCAGAAATGAGAAAATCAGATTTGTCCGCATTGACGCAGATTTAACGGAATCTCTGAAAGAAGAAGTTTCCGAAGAAGAACTGAAAGAGGCGAAAGAGTCCCTGACGGAAACCTTCCGCAAAGCCCTTGGCAATGAAACCCTGAACGTTTCCGTGGAAAAACTGAAAAATGCAGATATTGCCTCTGTCATCACCCTCTCAGAAGAAGGACGGAGAATGCAGGATATGATGAAAATGTACGGTATGGCGGGCATGGATGCTTCCATGTTCGGAGGAGACCAGACACTGGTATTAAATACCGGCAATGAACTGGTACAGTACATCCTGAACAACAAAGACTCCGAACATGTACCTGTGTTCTGCGAACAGCTTTACGATCTGGCTGTGCTGAGCAACCATCCTCTGTCCACAGAAGCCATGAGCAAATTTGTATCAAGAAGCAATCAGATTATGATGCTTCTGGCAAAATAACTTACAGGGCAAACATGCTTTGTTACACGTAAAAATCCCATCCCTCTGTGATGGGGTTTTTACATTTTTCTACAGGAAAGACCTTGTCACACTAATACGTGAAAGTGGAAAGCTGCATCGAATCTGTCTGCTTTGTTCCGGAACCCATTCCTTTCTCAGACAGCAGATTTTTGTACAATCTGCTGTTTGCATACGGTTTTTGTGCATAAATAGCTGTTGCATTTCACAAAAATATCAAATATAATAGAGATAACTGTTTTGAATAGAACGAAAAGGAAAATTTTTACAGGAGGAATGAAAATTGGAGCGAAATTTTCAGGAAATTACCGTAGAACAGCTCTGCAACGTCATCAACCTGCTGCACCCATGCATGGACGATTACCTGTATGTCTATGATTTTATCAATGATTTTTATTATATATCCCCCCATGCCAAACAGCGTTTTTCCATTCCGGATAACACCTTTCGGGATGTGGTGCGCACCCACGGACTGTTTGTCTATCCTCCGGATTTAGAGCCGTTACAGGAGGATTTGAACGAGCTGCTGGCCGGAGAACGCAGTTTTCACAATCTGGAATACCGCTGGCTGGATCTGGATGGACAGCCTGTCTGGATTAACTGCCGGGGCTATGTGGTACGGAATAAGGAACAGGCTCTGTACATGATTGGCTGTATCAATGAAATCGGCGCCAGACAGAAAGCAGACAACGTAAGCGGACTTCTGGGTTCTTCCAGCCTCCAGTCCTGGCTGCACAAGACTCCGACTCCTTTTCCGGAAGGATTTCTGCTGCGCCTTGGCATGGATGATTTTAAGGAAATCAATGAAAAACTGGGCATTGAATACGGAGATATGGTTCTGCGCCGGACCGCAGAATGCATTGCCAGATGTATCACTCCCGCCCAGAAGCTCTACCGGGTGGTGGCAGATGAATTCCTGGTTCTGGATTTTCAGGGAGGAACTTACCAGGAAGCAGGAAAATTATACAAACAGATTCAGCAGAACATTGTGCGTTTTGTGGAAGAAAATCACTATGAAGCAGTGTTTACCATATCCGGAGGCATTCTGGAAACCTCCAATATCACAGATTTCGCCTACACCAACGTAATGAAGCTCTCGGAATTTTCTCTGAACGAAGCCAAACGCCAGGGCAAAAACCGCTGCTATCGGTTCCAGGGAGAAGATTATGAACAGTTTCTGAAACGAAAAAGGCTCACTCAGTTTCTGCGCCAGGCTGTTTACGATGACTGTAAGGGCTTTGAGGCCTATTTCCAGCCCCTGTTCCATGCCAATTCCAATACATTATACGGAGCGGAGGCTCTGATGCGTTTCCACTCTCCGGAAGGCAATATGATTTCTCCGGGAGAATTTATTCCCATTCTGGAGGAAACAGGACTGATTATCCCGGTGGGGCGCTGGATGCTGGAGCAGTCTCTTGCCGCCTGCAAAAAGATTCTGACCTGGATTCCTGATTTCCGCATCAGCATCAACGTATCTTATGTGCAGGTAATAAAAAGCGATATCATCAATGAAATCGTAACCGCCGCGGCAAAACAGGAAGTTTCTCCTTCCAATGTCATTGTAGAACTGACGGAAAGCGGCCTGCTGGAATCCAATCCTCATTTCACCAGGCTTCTGGCAAAATTAAAAGAAAAGGGTATCCGCCTTGCCCTGGACGATTTTGGAACCGGATATTCCAACTTCCATTATCTCCATGACCTGCGGCCGGACATTATCAAAATAGACCGCTCTTTCACTGCCAAAGCCCTGGCCAACGACTATGAATACAATCTGCTGGACTTAATCAGCGGTATGGTACATACTCTGAACCTGAACGTCTGCGTGGAGGGAATCGAAACGGAGGATGAGCGGAATCGGATTCAGAACCTCTCTCCCGACTATATCCAGGGATTTTATTTTGGAAAGCCCTGTCCCTATCAGCAGTTTACCGAGCAGTTTGTGACGGTTTCACACAAAATCCAGCAGCCCTGATTCTCTTATCATACGGGAAATCCCCCAGAATCTCCCGTATGATAAAGGGGGCTGTCACAAAATTTTGCGGCAGCCCCTGTTGGCTTTTACATACTGATATTTATCATTTCACCAGTTGCAGTACTTCTCATATACATCAAAGAAACTGTCTGTCTTTACTTCTTTCTTTACCTCCACCTTTACTTCTTTCCATACGTCTTCATTAAATTCAGAAGAAAGTGTGGCAAGAAATTCACTGTATACGTCGTCAAAGGCTTCTTTTCTCCGCTTTTCCAGAATTACGGATTTGTGGTCGTCTGTTTTTTCCTGATTATAATGGTTGATGCATCTCAGAAAATAGCTGCCCTTGTCTGTCACTATCCGGTCGCTGACCTGATCATTTTCCAGAGAAAAAGCCACTTCCTCCACCTCAGGAGGAACATCT
>Ga0137307_102096_pt1 | contig 14780 bp, 15 predicted proteins | sample NAcewD2O_March_2_FD_97180 | JGI IMG/M metagenome (GOLD analysis project Ga0137307, IMG submission 97180) | Mouse cecal microbial communities from Vienna, Austria - N-Acetylglucosamine amended D2O_March | ecosystem: Host-associated > Mammals > Digestive system > Large intestine > Cecum | place...
CCGCAAAGGTTCTGTGACCTCTACGGTTATAGGAGATATATGTTCTATTAAGTGGAGATTCTACTTCTGGTTTCATGGTGAGAAGTAGCGTTGCATAAGCAGGGATTTTTTTAACTGGCTTCCTGCAAATCCCCGATATGCTATGTATAAGTCAAATCTGCGTTGCATGAGCAGATAGATCACTGCCCGAAAAAAGAACATAAAAAAATCCCTCCAAACTTTTAAACAGGTCTGGAGAGTGTCTGTTAAGTCTTTTCGGGCATAGCAATACCGCCCACCAAAACACCGTTTTTTTATATGGTGGACGTTTGCCTTAAAACCTTATGAAATAAAATAGAGCCAACGAACTGTGATTTTATTTCACAAGTTCATCGGCTCTGCGTCTTTGCGTCTGGCTCTGCGATGACTGTCATCCTCAAATTTGTTACTTCAATCAATGTTTCCTGTCTGCATTTCGGACAATAAAGAGGATAGTTTCTTAAAATGGTGTCCTCTCTGATTTTGTTACGGGTTTTGTTTCCGCATATAGGACAATATACCCATTCTATTTTATGTAACACGACTAATATCCTCCTCAAAGATTTATCAAATATACATATGCTTCCTCGTTATCAAAAGTAAAGCTCCTACAATAATTCCCACCATTTTTCTCGATTGTTTTTATTGAAGCAGCATTGTCCTTTTCAACTGATAACTGCAACTGTTTCAGACCGTATTTTCTCGCAACCAAACATATTTGTCTTAATATTTCAGTAGCATACCCTTTTCTTCTTTCTGACGGTCTTACGCTATATCCACAATTACCAAAATCTTTTAGGAAATCATTTAATTGATACCTCAAATCAACAATGCCAACAATTTTATTATCTGACATTCTAACTGCAAAAAATGTATCTGTTAAAACCCAATTAGGGTCAACAGTCTCCGTACTTGAATTGGCAATGACTTTCTTAAGCCATTCCTCATAAGAAGCAATCTTATCAAATAATTCACTCCCATTGATTATCTGTTCTCCAAAATCAAAATGCTCCTGCCGATATTCAAGCGCTTTATCTTTCAATCCTAAACTCGGCTTTACAAGCCGTATTTCTTCATATGCCATCATTCATTCCTCCACTTTATAAAATTTAATTTTTCAAACCATGATTTCCATGCCATCATAAGCGAATAAGATATTATCAAGTTCTTTTTCAAGTTCCTTGTAATAGCCATATGATTTTCCCCATATTTCATCAATATGTGTAACTATAATCTTCTTGATTCTATAATAGTTTTTCAGTTCTATAACCTCATCCAAAGTGAATATTTCATCTTTCAAAGGCGTATCCATAAGCTTCGTTCCATCATTTAATATTCCATCATCAGAAACCATGCTTATAATCAAAATATCTGCATCAAAATATAAGTCATTATGAGCAAAAGGTTTCGGATTGCAACAGGCATAGATAACCTTTTTTTCATGCTCTTTCAGAACATAAAAAGTGATATTTCGGCTTGGGTTATTGTTGATTAAGTCTATGTCAATATTATCTATTTTTATATGCGGTGTTTCATTAACAGAAATACAATGAAGAACGTCACCATAATATTTAAAGCAGTCACGGTTCATTTGGTTTATATCTCTAATGACCTCTGGAAGAGCATAAAAGCCAATAGGCATACTCGTTCCTTTAATAAAGTCACAGCCTATCTTTTCAACAATCCGAATACCCCTGACATGGTCTGGGTCACTATGGGAAATGGAAAGGTGCTTCACTTCCGATATTCTTTGTCTGTTGCAGGCTACCGCAATATCTTCGGGTGTGTCTATCAACATTTTTATATCGTCAATATACAGGCTTGGTCCTAACCGTTCATACCTGCCGCCTTTTCGTCTGGCTTCTTCACAAATTTTACATTTACAAAATGAACTCGGAATAATTGACATGCCGCCACTACCAATAATTTTCAATTTCAAATCTTTCACACCACCTTTCGCATGAATTGCAAGGAATAATAATGCGTTTTTATTCATGTTAAATATTTAAGCAATATCGCTATTACTGCCGCTTTTCACTAATATTTTTCTTATTTCTTTTATGATTCTGGAAGGTGTTTCTTTATCCATAGGCATAAGTTTACTGTACATCCTTACCCCTTGATACGAGAACACAATTAAATCAAATACCGCAGAAATATCCACTTCATTAAATTCATGCCTGTCCATTCCGTATTGTATTAGCTTCTTCCATGTATTTGCTGAAATTAAATATTGTTCATATAGCGTATTGCTCTGATTTGCAATATCACGAATACTAAAATACTCATATATTGCTATGCTTAATGAAGATTGGCTGTCAAGCATTTCATTCTCATACTTGTTTAAAATTTCATCCAAAATAGTCACTGCCGAACAATTTTGTTCAATCCTTAAATCAATCTCATTATCCTGCTCACTTGTCATATCATCAATAATCTCTTGAAAAATTTGACGTGTGCTTTCGTAATGGCAATATAGCCCGCCTCTGCTTAATTTCGCCGCATCGCAGATATCCTTCATTGTAACTTGCTTAAAGCCTTTTTCTGCAAACAAAGAACATGCACATTTCTTTATATGTTTCCTTGTTTCTTGTCCTCTTTTATTCATAAGCAGCCCTACTTTCCGACACATGTGTCTGGAACTATTATACGACACATGTGTCTGGAAGTCAATAAAAAGCGGCAAAGATTTCTCTCTACCGCCATCAACGTCTAACTATAAATAATTTCCTCGTTCACAATCTCCCTCGCACAAGCCCTTATGTTATTGAGCCGCCCTGTCCATTCTAAGGCGTTTTCTTCCTTTAGACGTTCTGTTATGCCCTGTGCCTGTTTCATGCCCTCTATGCGCCTTTCAAAGCGTTCCTGTGCCTGCCTGTTGATGTCGGCAAGATAAGTGTTCAGCCTGCCGCTTGTGAGAAGATTGATGTATGTAACCCTTCGGTATTGCTTCAGATAGTCTAAATGCCGCTGTCCCCATGTGCCTATCGGCTGTTCTTCTTCGGCGGGTACAGTTAAGCACGGTATTAAGTAATCTCCTTGCCGCTCGTATTTGCCGCCCAGTTCCTCAAAAATCGTCTTTGCCATTGTCTGTTACCTCCACATTCTTTTTTATTTGAATGTCCGCAAAATCCGTCCTACACATGTGGGCCAGCGTGCGCACCACTGTGATTTCCATATTTTTCATTGCACTGTTTGGATTTATTGTGGGGTATATTCTTTCCAGAATTAAATTTAAGGGAAACAGGCTTCTCTATGTAATGTTTTTAATGGGAATGCTGATTCCGGTACACTCCCTTTTAGTGCCTATCTATGTGGTGTTTAACAAGACAGGGCTTGGAAACCAGTGGTTTACTTTGATTATCCCCTACGTGGCATTTGGAATGCCCATTGCGGTGTTCCTCGTGGAGGGATTTATAAAGGCCATCCCGGTGGAGCTTGAGGAAGCTGCTGCCATAGACGGAAGTTCTTTTACCAGAACGCTTTTTTCCATTATTCTTCCCGTGGCAAAACCTATCCTTGTGACCATTGCAATTATCCAGACATTTTCCTGCTGGAATGAGTTCTCTTTTGCCCTGGTTTTAATTAAGGATGTGAAGCTTCAGACAGTTCCCCTTGCAATGACCATGTTTAAGGGCCAGTTTGCTTCGGATTACCCTAAGATTATGTCTGCAATGCTCACAACCATGGCGCCTGTAGTAGTCCTGTACTTTGCGTTCAGCAAGCAGATTATCAAAGGTATGGTTGCAGGGGCGGTAAAGGGATAAAAAATTTGGTATTGTGTAATTTTCGTATCATTTTGTGATATTTTGGTGTACTTTTGATGTACTCTCTGTATTAGAATATAATTGCAGGTAGTTATTATACCTCTCTTCCAAATTTTTTATATACACCCCAATTTATAACCCAAAGGAAAAGGGCCGCACTTGTATCCCCATACAGGCAGCGGTCCTTTTCACTTAATCTGTTGGACAAATGTTTTTATCTTTAGTAAAATAGGACAAAGGCGAAAGGCCAAAGAGGAGGAAGTATGCCAGGGAAAAAAAGACAGGAAATGGAGTTTCGGTACTATGAGATTCCCCACGGGGAGATTGTGCTGGCTCTTTTGGGGAACAGCTGGATTAGGGAGTACGGCAATGACATTGCAAAACTTCATTTTCACAATCTCTTAGAGGTTGGGTACTGCATAGACGGGGAGGGGGAAGTGGTTGTGGACGAGGAGACGGTGCCCTACGAGCCGGGAATGCTTACGGTGATTCCCGTAAACTGCCCCCATACCACCAACAGCCGCCTTCATACAAAAAGCTACTGGGAATATCTCTTTTTTGACCCGGAGAGTATCTTAAAAGATCTGTATCCGGAGAACCAGCTTTTTGTCCAGAGGATTATGGAACAGGTAAATAAAAAGGCAAAGGTGTATCAGCCTGGGGAAAACTCCCAGCTTGTGACCCTGGTCCGGCTGATTATGGATGAGTGCAGGGTAAAAAAAAGTTTTGCAAGGGACAGTATCCGGGGGATGCTTCTCTCGGCCCTGATATCCATTGCAAGAAATGATACCGGGGAGAACCAGACGATGGAAAAAGTACAGGGGGGGAGTATTTACCAGATTTCCAGCGCTTTGGAATATATCAGCAGGCATTATATGGAGCCCATTACGTTAAAGGAGCTGGCGGATGCCTGCAGTTTCAGTGAAACCCACTTCCGCAGGCTGTTTGTGGAGTCTATGAATATGACCCCCATGGAGTATCTGAATCTGGTGCGGGTGCGCCAGGCCTGTGATTTAATGAAAAAAAGCAATCTTTCCATGGGGGAAATTGCGGTGCGTGCAGGCTATATCTCCATCTCAACTTTTAACCGGAATTTTAGAAAAATTGTGGGGACATCCCCCTACCAGTATAAGAAAAACAGCGACGCTTACCAGGGAAAACTTTTAAATGCCAGGGTTTCTGCAAAGAAGGGATGGTAATCACTGGTTTTATTTGTAATATTACACAATGGAATTTGGAAAAAGAGCATATTCGTCCACTAAAATGGACAGATATGCTCTTTTTATGGTTGATAATAAAGACAATTATAGCAGAAGAATAGGTATAATGCACATATAAACAAAAAGGAACAAGACAAATGTGTACAAAACACACAACAGCATTTGGCCAAATGCGTACCTTGATGTTTTAACAAATTTTTTTGGGAGGACAAAAAAAGATGAAGAAGAAATTATTATCCCTTTTAATGGTAGGAGCAATGACAGCAACTATGTTGGCAGGCTGCGGAGATTCCGGCAGCGGTGACACAAACACAGACGCAGCAAAAGATGATGCAGGAGATGAGGCAAAAGACGACGGTGCAGCGGATTCAGAAGCAGCAGGCAGTGATGCAGCAGTTTCCGAAGGCGGAAAAACCCTTACCGTATGGTGCTGGGACCCGGCATTTAATATTTTCTCCATGAAAGAAGCTGCTAAGGTTTATCAGAAAGACCATCCTGATGTAACAGTAGACGTTATCGAGACCCCATGGGAAGACATTCAGACCAAGCTTACCACGGCGGCTACCTCCAATGCGTTAGATACCCTTCCGGACATTATGCTGGTGCAGGACAACGCATTCCAGAAAAATGTTATGACCTTCCCGGATGCATTTACAGATCTGACTAACAGCGGAGTTGACTTCTCCCAGTTTGCGGCAGGTAAGACAGCTTACTCTGTAGTAGACGGAAAGAACTACGGCGTTCCCTTCGATAACGGTGCAGTTATCGCATGTTACCGTACCGACATTTTGGAGGAGGCAGGATTTACCATTGACGATTTCACAGATATCACTTTTGACCAGTACATTGAAAACGGCAAGAAAGTCTTGGAAAAGACGGGCAAACCCTTAATTTCCATGCAGGCCGGCGAGTGCGACCTTATCATGATGATGATGCAGTCCGCAGGTGCTTCCCTCTTTAACGAGGACGGAACAGCAAATATCCAGGACAATGCTACATTAAAAATCGTTATGGAGACATACAAAGAGATGAAAGATTCCGGTGTGTTAATCGAGGTAAACTCCTGGGATGAGTACATTTCTTCCATGACTTCCGAGACAGTTGCAGGAACCATCAACGGATGCTGGATTATGGCTTCCATTAAGACAGCAGAAGACCAGTCCGGAAAATGGGCTATTACCAATATGCCAAGCCTTGTAGGGGCAGAGGGCGCTACCAACTACAGCAACAACGGCGGTTCCTCCTGGGCAGTAACTTCCAACTGCAAAGACACAGAACTGGCATTTGATTTCCTTGCAAGCACTTTCGCAGGAAGCACAGAGCTGTATGACAATATTATTAGCTGCGGCGCTCTGGCTACTTATGCTCCGGCAGGAGATTCAGACGCATATGCTCAGCCGGATGAGTTCTTCGGCGGAGATGCAATCTCTTCCAAGATTGTAGATTTCTCCACAAAAGTACCTTCCAATATCACCGGAGTGTACTATTACGAAGCACGTGACGCTGTGGCAACGGCAATTACAAATTATATTAACGGCGGAGATATTGACGCCGAGTTAAAGACAGCATCTGACACTGTAAATAACCAGATGCAGTAAATTTTCCAAGATTATCCATAGAGGATTTTATGAGGGAGCGGTTCTTGCCGGGCCGTTCCCTTTTTATGCACACGGGGCAGAAAGGAATATGCTGCTGACGCAGCCTGCCCCGGCGCACGAGCAGGGAAAATTTTTCCCTGCCCGATTACCTCTTTTTCCGTGAAATTTACACGGAGGGCAGAGTTTCTGCCCCTTTACCAAAGGAGTTTTATCATGTTTAATGAGAGAAGGAGGGAGTTATTTTGAGTAAGCCATCCAGTAAAATGTCTTTAGACAAAAAGCACAATTTAACCGGCTGGATTTTTTTGACGCCGGCAGCGCTGTTGATTCTTCTCATGAGTTTTATCCCCATGATACAGGCGTTTCTGCTTTCTTTTAAAATGGGAAAAGGAAATGACTTGAAGCCAGCAGCCCCCATATTTGCAAATTACACACGAATGTTTACGGATACGGTATTTACCCAGTCCATTAAGAATACATTTTTTTATTTGATTATCCAGGTACCTATAATGCTGGTACTGGCGCTGATTCTGGCGTCTATCTTAAACAACCGCCAGCTTCGGTTTAAAGGATTGTTCCGCACCATGATTTTCCTGCCCTGCGCCACATCACTGGTTGCATATGCTATTATTTTCCGTACATTGTTTGCCAATGACGGTCTTGTGAACCTGGTGCTTGTAAACCTTGGAATATTGAGTACGCCCTATTCCTTTCTGACCCATGCCACAAGCGCTAAGATTATCATTATTATCGGCCTTCTCTGGCGGTGGACCGGATACAACATGGTATTTTACCTCTCCGGCCTGCAGAACATAGAGTATTCCGTATATGAGGCGGCAAAAATTGACGGAGCAAGTCCCGTTCAGACATTCTTTAAGATTACAGTGCCATTGTTAAAGCCTACGATTCTTCTCACAGCGATTATGTCCACCAACGGAACACTGCAGCTGTTCGACGAGTCCGTAAACTTAACAGACGGCGGCCCTGCCAATGCATCCATTACCATGTCCCATTACATATACAATATGTCCTTTAAATATGTGCCCACCTTCGGATATGCGGCGGCAATGTCTTTCCTGATATTGATTCTGGTTGCAATCCTGGCATTTATTCAGATGAAAGTAGGTGATAAACGTGACTAAAGGTAGAAAATTTTTCATGTATACTTTTTTGATACTAATGTCCATTATATCGGTTTTTCCTCTGTTGTGGATGGTAATTGCCGCCACCAATAAGAGTGTGGATGTTACCAGAGGACGTTTGATTCCGGGCACGTACCTCTTTGAGAATTTTAAGAACCTTATAGCTGCCCAAAATGTGGGAAGCGCAATGTTAAATTCCTTTAAGTATGCGATTATCCTTACATTTGTGTCTCTGGTTATCTGCTCCCTGGCAGGTTACGGTTTTGAGATTTTCCATGACAAGGCAAAAGATGCGGTGATGAGCGTGATTCTTTTAGCTATGATGGTTCCTTTCGTGGCTACTATGATACCTCTGTTCCGGATGTTTTCCAAAGCACACCTTTTGAATACCACACTGGGATTTTTACTTCCCACGGTTTCCACGCCGTTTTTGATTATGATGTTCCGGCAGAGCGCCAGGTCCTTTCCCCACGATATTATTGAGGCGGCAAGGATTGACGGGTTATCGGAGATAAGGATTTTCTTCCAGATGTTTATACCCACCATGCGTTCCACTTATGCTGCGGCAATGACCATCACCTTTATGAACGCCTGGAACAATTACCTGTGGCCCAAGGTTATTATGACTGACGCAGAGAGCCAGACCATGCCTATGGTAGTGGCAAACCTGACCCAGGGGTATGTGACAGATTACGGTATGCTGATGCTTGCGGTGCTTATCTGTACACTGCCTACCGCCATTGTATTCTTCTGCCTGCAGAAATCCTTTGCAGAAGGTATTACCGGTGCGGTAAAATAGTATTGTGTAAAACAAAATAAATTCATAAGAAATACGAGGATATGATTATGGCAAAGTTCGATTATAGTAAAGTGAAAGACCCTTTATACTTTAAGGACAATGTACTTCCAGCTCATTCTGCCCACGTAGCTTATGGAAATAAAGGAGAGCTGTTCCAGGGGGACAGCTCTCTTACAGCTTATTTGGACGGCGTGTGGAAGTTCCATTATGCGAAAAATTACCAGGCTGTAATTTCCGGTTTTCAGGCAGAAGATTATGACTGCAGTGTGTGGGATGACATTTCTGTGCCCGCCCACATCCAGATGGAGGGATATGATGCTCCCCAGTACGCCAACACCCAGTTTCCCTGGGACGGAAGGGAAGATTTAGTGCCGGGGGAGATACCGGAGAGATTTAACCCGGTGGCAAGCTATGTGAAATATTTTGAAGTTCCCTCCCATATGAAAGGGAAAGAAATTCGCATCTCCTTCCAGGGAGTGGAAAGCGGGATGGCATTGTGGCTAAACGGAGAGTTTGTGGGCTACAGCGAGGACAGTTTTACCCCTTCGGATTTTGAATTGACGCCTTATTTAAAAGAGGGGTTAAACAAATTGGCAGTTCAGGTGTTTAAGTGGACTTCCTCCAGCTGGTGTGAAGACCAGGACTTTTATCGTTTTTCCGGCATTTACCGCAGTGTGTTTCTGTATGCCGTTCCCTCTCTTCATGTGGAGGACATAAAGATTCAGACACTGTTTGGAGAGGATTTGAGGGAAGCTAAGTTTTCGGCGGAGTTTAAGTTAAAAGGCCAGGGTTCTTTAAAGCTTACTTTAAGGGACGGGGAAAAGGTGTTATTTGAAAAGAGCATTGTTGCCGGAGATTTGGTAAAGGCGGAGGAAAATATAGACAACCCTCATTTGTGGAGCGCAGAAGACCCATATCTTTACGATTTTGAGATAGAAGCCCTGGGAGAAGAGGGGGAGGTTTTGGAGTTTATCACCCAGAAAGTGGGATTCCGAAAGTTTGAGATGAAGGACAACCGTATGCTCTTAAATGGAAAGCGCATTGTGTTTAAGGGGGTAAACCGCCATGAGTTCAGCTCCGTGTCTGGCAGGCATGTGACATATGAGGAACTTTTAAAAGATATTGTGACCATGAAAAGGAACAATATCAATGCCATCCGCACCTGCCATTATCCCGACGGCGTGGATATCTACGACCTTTGTGACCGTTACGGGCTTTATCTCATTGCAGAGGCAAATATGGAAACCCACGGAACCTGGGACGCCTATATCCGAGGTGTGGCGGGGAAAGATTTTATCCTGCCCGGGGATAAAGAAGAGTGGCAGCCTATGATGCTTGACCGGGTAAATTCCTGTTACCAGAGGGATAAAAACCATCCCGCTGTTTTAATCTGGTCCTGCGGCAACGAGTCCTACGGAGGGAAGACAATTTTTGAGATGTCGGAATTGTTCCGAAAACTTGACCCGGAAAGGCTGGTGCACTATGAAGGTGTGTTCCATGACAGAAGTTACAACGGCAGTTCCGATATGGAAAGCCAGATGTACCCTTCTGTGGAGCAGATTAAAGAATATTTAGAGAGCCAGGAAAAACCTTTTATCTGCTGTGAATATTCCCATGCCATGGGAAATTCCTGCGGCGCCCTGCACAAATATACGGATTTGGCGGATGAAGAAAATTCTGCTTACCAGGGAGGCTTTATCTGGGATTATATTGACCAGTCCATTTATAAAAAAGACCGTTACGGCCAGTGGTTTTTAGCTTACGGAGGAGATTTCGGGGAGCGTCCCACGGACTACAATTTTAGCGGCAACGGCATTGTATACGGCGGGGAGAGAAATCCCTCCCCGAAAATGCAGGAGGTAAAATTTGACTACCAGAATATCTCTATTTCCGTAGGAAAAACGGAGTTTGAAGTGTGGAATAAAAATCTCTTTGTAAATACGGATACTTTTGCCTGCATTGCAGAGCTGATGCTTGACGGCAAGGTGATCGAGAGGAAAAGCTTAGAGGTTTCCGTGGCGCCGGAGAGCAGAAAATCCTATCCCCTGCCCTTTGAGATTCCTTCCTGTCCGGGTGAGTACGTCCTTACGGTTTCCTTTGTGTTAAAGGAGGATACCCTGTGGGCAAAAGCAGGCCATGAAGCGGCATTTGGCCAGGGTGTGGTGAAAAAGGTGGTGAAAGCGCCCCTTCCCCTGAAACCCTTTACCATTATTCGGGGGAAAAATAATATCGGCGTCCGGGGAGAAAACTTTGACGTTTTATTCTCTGAGCTTAGCGGAGGGCTGGCGTCTTACCGATATGCGGGGAAAGAATTGATACAGGCCATACCGAAACCCAATTTCTGGCGTGCACCCACGGACAATGACCTGGGAAATAATATGCCCGGCAGATATGCCCAGTGGAAGACTGCCAGTATGTACTTAACCCACAAAGGGGTGGGGGAAGAGCGGAAAGGGCCGGAAGGGACATGGTATGACAATCCGGTGTTAAAAGAGGAAAAGGATTTTGTCTCCGTGACCTATACCTACAGCCTTCAGACCATCCCGGAAGCCTTCTGCCAGGTGGAATATAAAGTGTTCGGGGACGGCAGGATAGAGACTACCCTCTCTTATGACCCAGTGAAAGAACTTTCCGATATGCCGGAATTTGGTATGATCTTTAAATTTGATGCAGATTATGACAATGTGGAGTGGTACGGAAATGGCCCAGCGGAAACTTATGCGGACAGGCAGAAGGGTGCAAAGCTTGGAATTTATAAAAATAAGGTAATGGATAATATGGCAGAGTACCTGGTTCCTCAGGAGTGCGGCAATAAGACAAATGTCCGCTGGGGAAAGGTGACAGACAGGAAAGGCAGAGGGATTTTATTTGCCGGAGATCATATGAATTTCTCCGCACTGCCCTACACGCCCCACGAGCTGGAAAATGCCATGCATCCCTATGAGCTGCCCCAGGTGCACTACACGGTGGTGCGGGTGTCTGCACAGCAGATGGGCATAGCCGGGGACGACAGCTGGGGAGCGTTGACCCATCCGGAATATTTGATTGATGTGTCTTCTAAGTTGGAATTTACCTTTACATTCAGGGGAATTTAAGAATTTTTTGATATTAACATGAAAAGAACGCCTTTTATATAGATAGGTTTTGTCTATATAGGAGGCGTTTTCTTTATATTAAAAGGATTTACTATCGTCCGGATTCATCCCAGGCAATATCTTCTTTTACTTTTCCTGTCTTTGCCGATGCACTTTTGTTTCCGGCATCATCCACAAGGCGGATAGAAAAACTATCTCCGGCACATACGGAACTGATACCTGCATTTTGAAGAGAGAAGGTATATGTTTTTTCCAACATAGTGCCCATATATGTCCAGGAGCTTTTCATTTCTGTGCTGTTATGTTTCACATAAACCTTTGTTCCAATTTCACCTTTTACTGTTATATCGGTTTCACCTTCTGCAAAAAAGATATTTGGCTTTGCCGGTGCCGTGACATCTTCTACCGTTTTGGTGACATAAACACTCCGGCCCTTCTTTTTACCGGTGGTATAAAAGGTCAGCTTTGTTCCGGCTTTCTGTCTGGGAATCGATAGTGTCTGACTGCCTGTTTTGTGATATTCCGCTTTTTTTAACACTTTGGAGCCGTTTTGTATATACAGTGTTTCTCCTTTGGAGGCTTTTACTTTTACGGATACTGATTTGTCCGTAATTTTGCCATATACTTTGGGCTTTTTTAGAGAGGAAACAATTTTTCTATTTGAGATAATGCCGTCGTCTTTTACGGTTTTAGTGACAGTGCCTCCTTTTGTACCGTAGCTTGTTGTAAGGGTAAATTTTAATTTGGCCTTTGCTTTTTGCTGCGGAATCCTGACGGTTTTTGTCCCTTCGCTTTTGTAATGCTTCTGAAATATCACACCTGACTGGTTTTTTACTTTTAAAGTGGTGTCCTCATAAACGTATATGCGTATCGAATCTGTCTGGGTGGTTATTTTTGTAAAGACGACAGGGGTATACTTCACTTCATTCGGGGGAAGGGAGCAGCCGAATGCTGTGTCGGGAGTTATTATGGAAACGCCGGTAAGAATGAGCGCCAGTAAAAGTACTATAATTGATTTTCTTTGATTTTTCATGGATTATCTCCTAATATGTGACTGAATATTCAAATCCAGAAGTTTTGTAGAGTTTGTTTACAATAATGTAATATGTCCCTGGTGCAGTTCTGTAGTTATTACTATTTCGGATATAAATAAATGCACTTTTTTGTCCTTCATGTATGTAACCTTCTGTCACTATCTTTGAAGTATTTGTAGATTTAACAATCTTTATGTACATAACGTCTTGACTGCTGTTGCTTTCTTCTTTTGTAAAATTGATTTTTACTAATTTCTCTTTGGGTACATTGATTTTGTAATAATGATTTCTGCTGGATTCCAGATTGTATCCTAAAATATCTATTTTGCCTGAACCTGAAGAAATACTGGTAGCCTGCTTAAAAGAATTTCCTGCCATGGGAGTCACAGATGAAATGGTTTCTTTTAAACGTATTGTACCAGAATTAACAGAATATTTCAAGGAATAGTGGGCAGATGTTTTTTCTAAATAGAATACAGCTTTTTGGGAAGCTTTTTTGATTTTAACAGTATTGCTTACATCTATTCCGCTGGTATGATATAATGTAATAGAAACCACTTGTCCTGTATTTAAACTGGGGGCTGAGACTTCAAATTTATATCCCTTTTCATTACAATCTAGTAGTTGATATTGTGTGGCTGTTGTGCATAAAAAGTTTCTTGTCGTCATTTTTTCAGGAACACCAATGTTCAGTATTTTTGCATAACTAGATACACTGAGTTCTGATGTTTCTTCCTGTAATTCTATAATGTTTTCTGTAGTTTCTGATAATTCAGCAGCTTTAACGCTTGTAAGATTACAAGTTCCCAAAAATATAGCGCTGGATATAGAGAAACAAACGATTCTCTTTAAATTCTTGTTCATTACACATGTCCTCCTATTTTCTTGTGCAATATTTTGCACCTATGATATCTTTTTTTGAAGGTTTGATACTTTTTCTTGAGTCAATACCATATAAGAGTTGATTTTTGTTATAACTTTCGTATAAATCTAACAGACCTAAGGAATGGCCAAATTCATGAGCTACAGTACCTTTATTTTTTTCATCAGATATATGTTTCATTTTATTTTGAATTAAAGTAATTTTAAATTTAGAAATTTTTCCTGTGGTTTTGGAAAAATTAGTCGTACAGACAGCAACTACAGAGGTATCTTTATTACTTCCCGTAACAATTTTATTTGGGGAAGAGGTACTTCTTTTAAAAGTTACTGTGCCTGAATCTTTCCAAACTTTTACCGCATGTGAAACATAAGATTTATTTTTGCTATTCAGTGAAGAATCGTCAAATGTATTTCTATTATCTCTCAATTGGTGTGTAGCAACTATATAACCTTTTTCTTCACTACCATAAATAGCGGTGGAAGCCAGGGTGGAACTAATATTCAGCAAAGTTATTGCAATTAAGAATGCTATAGCGACCAAAGATTTTTTTTTGATTTTTTTCATTTTCTTACCTCTTCCTCAACTTTTTCTAATAATTCTTCTGAATCGACTACTTCTGCATCAAAAGTCAACTGTTTTGCTTTACGTTCTGCCTGGTTGGATATTTCAGATGAAATTTGTTCTTCTATATCAACACTGTCTGTCGATGATTTTGGGAACATGTCTACGGCTGAATTTTGACTAATGTAATATTCGTCTAAAATCCAATAAGTATCATTATAAATTACTACATCTTTTGTTTCTTTTAAAACTAACAGATATGTTTCACCTTTAGAAAATAAGGGTATGTCTTTAAACGGTTTTTTACGTGTTCCATCCTGTAAGATATTTACGGTGTCAGATACATTTCCTTTTATAACATCTAGCACAGTTGCTTCATAAATTGTTTGTGGGACACCTCCTGTTTCTAATTCCTGTATCATGTCTCCAATTGTGACCTTTAAAATGGTATCTGCATTTGCAACATTTTCTTCAAATGAATCAATCTCCCTGCTGGCAGTTAGAAGGATGCTTGTGTCAGATATGCTTTCCTGATGAATAATTGTTGATGCAAGTATAAATATCATGTTTAGCAATAATAGTGCCGAAAAATATTTTTTCATAACTTAGTTTCCTCCTTGGATATCTCTTTGTTATATTGTTACATTTTAAAGCAAAATTAGT
>Ga0137307_102099_pt1 | contig 14758 bp, 9 predicted proteins | sample NAcewD2O_March_2_FD_97180 | JGI IMG/M metagenome (GOLD analysis project Ga0137307, IMG submission 97180) | Mouse cecal microbial communities from Vienna, Austria - N-Acetylglucosamine amended D2O_March | ecosystem: Host-associated > Mammals > Digestive system > Large intestine > Cecum | place...
TTCTCTCAAAATCCCTTTTCCCCTGTTTTGAGCGGAATCGCTTACCAAAAGGTCTGCCAAAATCCCCGGCGATTCTCCCTCTGCAATATCTATTTGTTTTTCCCTGCATATTTGACGCAGCTTTCTCACCCAGTTAAAATCCTGTCCCTGTACCAGAACCCTCATGTTTACACCAGCCATTCTTCTGCAGCTATCCAAAAGAGCTGCCTGTTTTCTTTACAGTATGGCTGATTTTCTCTGTGCTATACAATCCGGCGTACAGATAAAATGGGACGGTAGCTGGCATTTGACACTTTTATACCTGTCTTTGCTGAACTTGCATGTACAATCTGTCCGTTTCCAATATAAATTCCAATATGGCCGGAGTAGGATATCAAATCCCCAGGTCTTGCATTGCCGATACCCCCTACGTTTGTACCGCACTGTCCCTGCTCCCCGGAAGTTCTGGGAAGGCTGATTCCAAAGTTTTTAAACACGCTCTGGACAAACCCTGAGCAGTCCGCACCATTCGTAAGGCTTGTTCCCCCATAAACATAGGGATTTCCCACAAACTGAAGTGCAAAATTTGCGATACTTGACCCAAGGCTGCTGCTCTGGCTTCCCTTGTTTCCTGCATTTGTATTCCCGGACGCCGGTGCCTTCCCTGAAGAGGTCCCTTTGGAATTGGAAGCTCCTTTGGAATCTAAAGCTGCTGCCCGCTGTTGTTCTGCCCGGATTGCCGCCTGGCGTTCTTCCTCCTCCCGGCGGAGCCTGGCCTCTTCCTCCTCCTTGGATTCCGCCACTTTGTGCTCTGTATAAACCTCCGCAAACTCTGTGGAAATGTATCCTTCTCCTTCCTCTGTGGAAACTTTCGCCCAGCCTTCCACTTCTTCCTGGACAGGCAGAACTTCCTCCACAGGCAGAAGTGCCATGGTATCGGATTCTGTTGTAGCCTCTTCCCGAACCCGCAGCGTAACCGCTGTTACTTTTGCAAATCGCTCTCCCACTTCATCCGCCTTTGCCAGCCCTTCTTCCCCTCGAAGCGCATACTCAGCTTTAATGTAGCCTTCCACATTTCCGGATTTAATAAGAAGCCATTCTCCGTCTGCCTCTTCCCCGATAATCTCTCCCACGGAATCATCATATAGTTTTCCCACAATTTCTCCCTCCACAGAGGGCTGACTGCGCACATTTATGTAAGAATCCACCTGCGCCACCGCAAGCTCCTGTACCTCCTCCTGTGGGGGCTTTTCATTTTCCAGCTCTTCCTGGTATATCTCCGCTGCCCATGTTGTAACAGATGAAATCCCTGCATGCAGCTTAGCTTTCTCCGGCTCCTGTGACAACTCTTTTTCACTGTCCTGTGCCTGAACCTCTTTTTCAGCTTTTACTTCGCTGGCTGCCGCCGGCATCCCATGTGCAGTTGTAAGTAATGCTGCTGTAATACACAGCATGGCAAGTTTCATATTTCTCTGTTTCATCTTATAATCTCCTTTAATGGCAATTTTGCATATCCCAGGAACAACTCTCCCTCACAGAAGGCTTTCCTGTCTCGAACATGTTACGAGTTTATTACAAAATTGTGACTAAATAATAAGGATACATTGGGAAAATATTGGAATATGCTTAGTTTTTAAAAGAATGAATTATTTCAAAAATATTACAAAAAATAATCATACAATTAAACAGAGTTTTTTTTATATCCTATTAAGTTTTATCTTTCCCTATATCCTCTTGCTAAACTAGTGTTAAAGAGGTGATTACATGAAACGATTATACAAACTGCGAAAAGAAAAACACATGACCCAGCAGCAGTTGGCGGATATCTTAAACGTATCCCAGCAGTCCATACACAAATATGAAAATGGAATATGCAGCCCCACCATTGAAGGACTGTGTGACATGGCTGAATTTTTCGACACATCTATTGACTATTTGATTGGTGCAACGGATATTCCTTATCGCTACGATCAAATTCCGGACGGCGAATTACGGTTCTCTGAAAAACGTCTTCTCACTTTCTATCGTTCACTTTCCCCCATCGTACAGTCATTGATTCAGCAGGTCATTACCGAACAGGAACAAAAAGAATAATACGGCGGCTGGCTGGAAAAATCATCAAAAAAGGAATGATATGGACAAAATCATTCCTTTTTTGCATCACTGATTCACCTATAAAATTATATTTAGAAAAAATTTCCCGAAAAGGAAAGAACCACCCGCAGGAATCCCTGCGGGCGGTAAACATGAGAAAATATTTAAAACTGTAGCAAGCGAACTTAATGTTACGAATATAGGATTATTTCTTTACTTTAATCTTCTTAACAGAGGAAGTCACTTCCATGTTTGCTTTTGCTTTGTTGGTGCCTGTAGCAACAACTTTGTAGTAGTATGTCTTGCCTTTCTTTACATTCTTGTCTGTGTAAGAAGTCTTTTTGGAAGTTCCAATCTTCTTAAATGTGCCGTTTTTCTTGTCTGCACGGTAGATGACATACTGTTTCGCATCTTTTACTTTGTTGTACTTGACAGCTACCTGTCCTTTTTTAGAATTCTTAATGGAAGAAATCTTAAGGTCTCTGTTAAATACAACAGATGCAGGTTTGCTGGTTGCATATGCAAACTTACTTCCTGTAGAAGTAACATAAGAAGCAATTTCCGTATTCTTCTCGCCAAATGCAACTACGGAATAGTAGTAAGTTACACCCTCTAACAACTGGGCGCGGTCAATGGCAGATGTTCCGATAATAGAATCTGATTCGCCTAAATACTCTTTATAACCTACTTCATCGTAACGCTCATCTGTGTTGCTCTCTTTTGCAATAGGAGTACCTGGCGCCGTATATTTCTTCTCATCTTTGTTGTAAACACCAGCTCTGGTTGAACGGTACACTCTGTAATATTTTGCACCGGAAACTTTCTTCCAGGAAATCTTAACTACATTGTTTGTCTTTCCGTCAGCAAGCTTTTCTGTGGTATTCTTTGCCGTAATGCTGCCTGCCACTTTCAAAGATGTGGTATTTGTTACAGGTGACCATTCGGAATATGTCTTATTTTTCCCATAAGCGCGTACAGATACACTTGCATATCCGCCGGATTCTAACCCTTTAATTGTATAATTATTTTTCTTGGTAGATTTTACGGTTGCCTTACGGGATTTCGCTGCTCCATATTTGTCATAAAGCGTATATTTTACTTCAAACTTGGAGGCAAACTTATCTGCATCCCAGGTGATTTTTGCAGACGTTCCTTTATTTTCTGACTGAACATTACAGGGCTGATGTACTGCGAACTCAATGATATCGCTGTCTGCAATATATCCGGATGCTTTCTTACCATCTTTATAATAAGCCATAACTACATAAGTATATGTCTCTCCGGCTTTCAGCTTCTTATCAGTAAAGGATGTTGTTTTTGCCTTCTTTACCGTTTTTACCAGTTCAAATTTAGCAGTATCCAATGCCTGTGCAAAATCCCCGGCATTTTTATACTTCTTAGAAATCACTTTTTTATCAACGTTAGAGGAATTTGAGCGGTAAATCTCATACTTCTCTGCCTTGCTTACCTTTGTCCAGGTAACTTTTGCCTGGCTGGTGGATTTCATTGTAACTTTTACAGCGATATCTGTGACCTGTGAGGTACTTACTGTTTTGTATGTATAATCACTGTAAATCGTCTTCTTGTTGTCCTTATTATAATAGTAGGAACGAACCTTGTAAGAATATTTGGTGTTTTCTTTTAAATCTGCATCCGTATAAACATCGTCTGTTATAGTTGCAATTTTTTTCCATTTATTCTTATTGTTTTTCTTATAAATCTGGTATCCCGTTGGGTTTCCAGCACCGCTTAATGTAAGTTTAATGCTGTTTTTGGACGCTTTTGTACCAACAGCCGGCTTATCCAAGTCATTCTTTACGCTTACAACTTTAGAAGCCGGGCTGAAATTGGTGTAACGGGTAAAATTCAATCCGTCGATAGTTGCAATGGGCGCCTGGTCATCACCCTGGTCATCACGATTGTTGATATCATCATATGTATAAGCCGTGAAATAATAAGTCACCCCTGGTTTTAAATCGAAGTCCTCTGTGCTAATGCCGCTGTCGCCTTCCAAACCATCATTTGATACACTATCTACTTTATTAATTAACGCTTTCTGGCCGGATGTCAATTTGTCGGACAGGGGAACCTTTCTAGTGGTAGTATCCCCGTATTCATCTGTTACTTTCACAGGCGCTGTTGCATTTAACAATGACAGATTAAAGAATTCCGGCAAAGTCTTTTTCTCGTATGCATAAACAACCACATCAGCATCTACAGGATTCCATACCAGGTCATATGTGCCGTCAGACTGTTTCTCCGCTTTAAATCCTGTTACCTGAGGAATGTTTGCAGTCTGTGCAACAGTTAATGCCACCATATTAGAATTTGTTGTATTATTTACATACTCATTCTCTACAGCCACACCTTGGGCTTTCACCACAAAATAATGATATGCATAATCCCTGTTAACATCAAATTCTGCACTGGAATCACGTGAAGAATCATCAATTACTGTAAAATTATTTGTAGTTGCTGTTCCAAGAAGAGCTGCCTTTTCTTCTTCCGTCACTGTAACAGCTTTATCACTCAATAAGTATGCTTCGCCTTTCAGAGACAGGAACTTTACAAAATTCTCTGCTGTAATATTAAGCGGCACTTCGGATGCAATTTCTACAATCTGAGTATAACTTGCTTCTTTTACCGGATTCCATGTCAGTTTAAACTTTGTTCCGTCCTGCACCGCCTTTAAACATGCACCGATTTCCGGAACTGCCTTTAAGCCTGTAGCTGAACCGGGAGCCTTACCTGCAAATGTGTTTTTAAATGTATAAGGCTCTGACCACTCACCCACACTGTCTACCGTATAAGTGTAAGTTTTGCTTCCGTCAGCAGCTACAATTTCATTTTCTACAAAATAAACGCCCTGTACCTGGATTTTTGCAGATTCCCCTGCACCTACCAATGGTTTCAGATATGTATTCGTTGTACCTGTAAGAAGGAACATTGCCCCTTCCGTGGCACTTGCAGCAGGAATTACATCATTTTGAAGTGCTCTGTCAGAGAAATTCTCCTCCCCGGCAATAACGTCATTCACTTTAAGTCTGTAACCAACTTCAATTTTCTTTCCCTCTGCATTTACAACCCTGTTGCTGGTATTAAGAGAATTCCATTTCACGCCTGTTTTTACTTTGTCGAAAGAAATTTCGCCGTAAACAACCGGGACAAATTTTCCGTCTAACGGCAAAATATTAACATGCTTAAAATACTGGCCATTCACTTCATAGTAATCATAATCGTTATAAGCTGCACTAGCTTTACTTGCATTTGCATTTCTTCCAAGACCGTTCAGAACTGCAGCCGCCTCATCATTTGTAGCTGCTGCTGCACCTGCACCAACGCCTTCGCTGCCAACTAACGCATAAATAACTGTACCATTATTGTCTACGCTGCCATATGCAGCTCCATTCAAAACATATAAACCTGTGGCCTTATCCTGGCAAGCAGCCATCGTTGTACTGTCACCGGCTACAAATGCTGCCACCTGATCATTGCCATAAAAATTAACGCCTCCGTTGTAGCTAGAACCCCATGAATAATATCTTCCATTTACCAGATATAATCCTGTTGCGGCATCTTTATACTGCTCTAAGGTACCAGGCATATTATATGTACCCACACCAGATTTTACCTTTGAATAATAAATATACTTTCCATCTGCTGTCTGGAAAGAAGCATCAAACTCATTCCACTCATCGTCATAAGTATTCGTCCCTTCCAGCCCAATAACCTTAGAAGGTGTTCCGTTATATGCGCCTACCTCTTCTGTCTCTTCTTCCAGGTCAGCACTTTCTGTCTCATCCTCCGTTGTCTCTGCAGCTTCTGGTGCCTGGGCTGCTTCATCCGCCACTGGCTGAACCACATCTTCTACAGGTGTTGCTGCTTCTGTCTCCGGTACATCTGCTTCCGGTGCAGCCTGCTCCGTCTCTTCCTCCGGTGTCGTCTGCTCTGCCTCTTCCTCCTGTGTTGTCTGCTCTGCCTCTTCCTCCTGTGTTGTCTGCTCTGCCGCTTCTGTAGCTCCTGCAGCTTCTGCTGCCTCTGACTCAAGCTCTGTGACTTCTGTTGTCTCTGTCCCGGCATTGTCTGTCCCTGCGCCTGATTCTGTTACAACAGCCGGCTCTGCATCACCTGCATTCACTTCTGCAGCGCCTGCCAAAGAACCCTCGCTTAAAATCATTGAGAGAGATAGTGCGAAAGCAGCCATACGTTTGCTTTTCATAAGCACGTTTTTCTTCATACTTTCCTCCTTAAAGATAATATAATCATTCGCATTCAGCGAACCCCATATGGCTATCTTTAACATCTTGTCAAAAAATAACCATTTGTGACAGTAAACAGTGTAACATTACCACTTTTAAGTGTCAATATTAAACTTAAAAATTGTTAATAAATTCTTAATAAACTTAACTGCTGTATAAATGGTTAATTTTTTCCAGAGTATTCTTGTTTATAGTAACTTTATACAATTTACTTACCGTTTCATCCCATATCTTTCTTACAATTTGTACAAACAAAAAAAAAGATGTATGCTATTTTTTCGTACATCTTTTTCATAATGGAACTTTTACTGCAATTGTACTTTTTCCGGTACAATTCGCCCCATATATATATATATATATATTAGTAAATTTATTCAGCTAAGTATCTTCCCTGCCGTATCTACTATGGTATTTTTTGTCTCTTTCCCCCGGATTTCAAAACTGCTGTCCGTTACCCGTTCCTCCTCTTCCCCGTCCTGGCGGTTTAAAATGCTCATTTGGCGGAAAATACAATTACAAATGCCCCGATAAAAATGGCAATATCCGAAAGGTTAAAAACAATCTCATTAAACTTTTTAAAAGGCGTCACAAAACTAAAATAATCCACCACATGGCCCTTTTTCATTCGGTCGAAAAGGTTGCTGGCGCCGCCCCCTGCCAACAGCCCAAGGGAAATTTTTAACCCCGTATTCCCTTTGTTTTTTAACTGAAAGACATACATTCCCGCCACAAGGACAAATATCCCGGCATGGATTCCCCTTATCACCTTAGGGGAATCTGCCAGGAAGTTAAGCACTGCGCCTTTATTGTAATATTTGTGGATTAAAATCCGTTTTCCAAAAAGATATTTTTCCCTATCAAAAGAAAAATCTTTGTCTATATAACGCTTAATACATGTGTCCGCTGCAAATATCCCTGCGGGAAGCACCAATGCAATCATTCTTTTTCCTCTTCCAATATCTCAAGCCCCAGTTCCAAAAGCTGCTTTTCCTCCACCTTCCCCGGCGCCTGGGTCATCAGACAGGAGGCATCTTTTACCTTGGGGAATGCAATCACATCACGGATGGAATCTGCATGTACCATGTGCATTACCAGACGGTCCACGCCGTAGGCAAGGCCCGCATGGGGGGGCACTCCGTATTTAAAAGCGTCTAAGAGAAATGCAAACTGCTCATATGCCCGCTCTTTTGTAAAGCCCAACACCTCAAACATCTTTTCCTGGATATGGTTCTGGTGGATACGCACGGAACCCCCGCCAAGCTCGGTGCCGTTTAACACAATATCGTATGCCTTTGCCCGGACAGAGCCAGGCTCTTTGTCCACATTTTCCCAGTCCTCCTCCATGGGCATGGTGAAAGGATGGTGCATCGCCACATAACGCTCTTCCTCCTCAGACCACTCCAAAAGGGGGAATTCTGTTACCCACAGGAAATTGTACTGATTTTTATCTAAAAGCCCCAGCTCCTCCGCCAGATTCAGGCGCAGGGCACCCAGGACATTCCACACAATTTTATGCTTATCCGCTGCAAAGAGCAGTAAATCCCCCGGTTCTCCCTCCATGGCCGAAACCAGGTTACTTAACTCCTCCTCCGTCATAAACTTGGCAAAAGAGGACTTATAGCTGCCGTCTTCATTAACAGAGAGGTACGCCAAACCCTTTGCACCACAGCCCTTGGCAAACTCCACCAGCTTGTCAATTTTCTTTCTGGGCATTGCCCCCTGTCCCTTTGCATTGATTCCCCGCACGGTCCCCCCGGAGGTAAGAGCCCCGGTAAAGACACCGAAACCGCAGTCTTTTACGATCGGAGAGACGTCTTTTAATTCCATGCCAAAACGGGTATCCGGCTTGTCGGAGCCAAACCTGTCCATAGCCTCCTGCCAGGGCATCCTCTGGAAAGGAATTTTTACATCCACCCCGATTGCCTCTCTAAATACATATTGTATGAGACGTTCATTTACCTCAATCACATCATCCACATCCACAAAGGACAATTCCATATCCGCCTGGGTAAACTCCGGCTGGCGGTCCGCCCTTAAATCCTCGTCCCGGAAACATTTTGCAATCTGAAAATACCTGTCAAAACCGGAGCACATCAAAAGCTGTTTGTAAAGCTGGGGGGACTGGGGCAGGGCATAAAAATTGCCGGGATGCACGCGGCTTGGCACCAGGTAATCCCTTGCCCCCTCCGGTGTGGATTTACAGAGTATGGGGGTTTCAATCTCCAAAAAACCCTCTTTCATCATAAAATCCCGCATAAGGTAAATCACTTTGCTTCTGAGCATCATATTTTTCTGGATATCCGGCCTTCTCAAATCCAGATACCTGTATTTTAACCGCACCTCATCCCTGGTCTGGCTGTCCTCCTCAATGGGGAAGGGGGGCGTCTCAGATTCGGAGAGAATCCGGATACTCTCTGCCGCCACCTCAATATCTCCTGTCTTTAAATTCTCATTTACCGCGGCGGAACGCTTCTGCACCAAACCCTCCACGGCAATGACAAACTCATTTCTTAAGGTTCCCGCTTTTAAAAATCCTTCCTCTCCTACCGTATCCTGGTCAAATACAATCTGCAGGATACCAGAGCGGTCCCTTAAATCCACAAAAATCAGCGCCCCTAAATTTCTCCTCTTCTGCACCCATCCCATAACGGTGACTTTCTCACCGATATTTTCAGTTGAAACTTCCGTACACCTGTGGGTTCTTTTTAACCCCTGCATTGACTCTGCCATTTTTTCTCTCCTCACTTCCCTGGACTTATTTTACCTGTTAAAAAACTCCTGGATATCCTGATAGCCTTCCCCGGCCAGTTTTTCTTTCTGGAATTTCTTATTTTTATTCATCTGTACCACTAAAACCTGCTGTCCCTGCTCCCTTGCCTCCTGGGCCTTTTTTATCACGTCCACAAGCTTGTCTGCAGGATAATTTTTTTCAATCAGATACGCCGTCTTTTTCATCTGCCCGGGAATCTCATATCCCTGCTCCAAAAGCAGCAGAATGATCCTCTCAAATCCAATGGAAAAACCGCAGGCGGGAACATTGCTTCCGGTAAAATTCCCAATCATTTTATCGTAGCGTCCCCCTCCGCCGCAGCTTCCCCCAAACTCAGGGATGGCAATCTCAAAAATCGTCCCGGTGTAATACCCCATGCCCCGGACTAAGGCAGGGTCAAATACCATGGCAAAATCTGCGGTTTTCGTTTGTTCCACGCTGTCTATAATGGTCAGTAAATTCTCTTTTACTTCCGGCTCCAAAAATCCTTCCAGTTTTTCAGCAATAGCAGATATCGCCTTTGTATTATCCAAATTTTCTACTTCTTTAAACAGATTTAAATATTTCTCCCCGAAAGCCTCATCAAATCCCGCCTTTTTAAGTTCCTCAGCAACCCCATCCATTCCGATTTTGTCCATCTTGTCCAAAAGGATGCAGACCTTGTCAAAGTCCTCCTCCCCAAATCCGCTGTAGGCAGCCATAGCCTTTAAAATCCGCCGTTCGTTAATGCGGATTTCAAATTTTTTAAAACCAAGCTTTCCCAGGGTGGTGGTGGTGGCAAGTATCAGCTCGATTTCGGCCAAATTGGATGCCTCCCCCAAAATGTCAATATCGCACTGGGTAAACTGGCGGTAACGCCCTCTCTGGGGGCGGTCGGCCCGCCACACATTTCCAATCTGCAGGGCCTTAAAAGGGGCGGGCAGGTTGTTGGCATTGCTGGAATAAAAACGGGCCAAAGGAAGGGTCAAATCATAGCGGAGCCCCATATCCGTAAGGTCTGCTTCGCTCTGGGCGCTTTCCAGTTTTAACTTTTCCCCCCGCTTTAACACTTTAAATATGAGTTTTTCATTTTCCCCCCCCTGTTTGCTGCTAAGGTTTCCTATATTTTCCATACAAGGAGTTTCAATGGGGGTAAAACCGAAACTTCGGTACGTATCTTTAATTACGCTGATTACATAATCCCGAATCTGCATTTCCTCCGGTAAAATGTCTTTCATGCCTGTCACAGGCTTTTTTGCTAATGCCATTTATGTTTCCTTCCTTTCCTATGATTTATCTTCAAACAACTTCCGCTTCCTGTCAATCATCTCATCTATTTTTTCCATATATAGCGCAACATCCTTTACGTTATCGCACCGCTCAATCCTCCCGTCGGAATACACCCGCTTACTTATGGATCCAGCGCCAAGAGCTACGATACTCTGGACTTCCTCCATAATTAATACATTGTAAACCCCGGCCTTCCCCGGCAGTGCATACCCCACATTCTCAAAATTCCCCGCCATATTTTTCTGGCGGTACAGATAATAAGGTGAAAGCCCCATGTCACGGGCAAGCCGCTCCGTTAAGGCTATTGTTTCCCAGGTATTTTCAAAGGTCAAATTTTCATATTCCTCCCGGAACATCTTTAATCTTGCCCCACGCTTTAACGCCAGGGAATGAATGGTGAGATTGTCTGGGGCAAGCTTTTTGATTTCTTCCATGGTATGCTCCACATCCCGGATATTTTCATTTGGAAGCCCTAAAATTAAATCCATATTAATATTATCAAAGCCCATATCCCTGGCAAGGTGAAAACTGTCTATGGTCTGTTTCACCGTATGTTTTCTGCCGATAATCTTTAGGGTCTCCTCCTTCATCGTCTGGGGATTAATGGAAATCCTTGAGATTCCCTCCTCCCGCAAAACGGCAAGTTTTTCCTCTGTAATACTGTCCGGCCGGCCGGCCTCCACAGTAAATTCCAGACAATGTTTTAAATCAAAAGAAGATTTTATTTTTCTAATCAGTCTGGAAAGTTGATAAGGGCTTAGAGTAGTGGGGGTTCCTCCACCTATATAAACTGCATTTAATTTTTTGTTCCGAAAGGTACAGGCCGTGTAATCTATCTCCTTCTCCAGGGCGGATAAGTATTCATCCGCCCGCTTTTCCCACATACTTATGGAAAAAGAAGTAAAGGAACAGTACAGGCAGGTGCTGGGACAGAAAGGTATCCCTATGTAAAGGCTGTAGCCCCTGTCATAATCAATCTTATTTAAAAGCTTTAACTCCCGCCTGGCCACTTCTAAGGAAAGGGAGATTTTTTCCTCTGAGGCAAAATAAGTTTCCCTCATATAAGAGCGGATATACGTCTCATTTCTGCCCTCCTCCAAAAGCCCCATGGGAATCTTTGTGGGGCGGATGCCAGTCAGGGTTCCCCATGGAAGGCTCTCCCCGGTATATTCCTCCAGAAGTTGATATAATTCCTGTTTCAAACGGTTCTTTGTGCCTTTCCTGTCAGAAAAATCCACCGGAAATTTTCTGGAAAAAAGAGGCCCTCCGGCCTCACTTTCACCTTGGGATAATCGAATCTCTATAAAACCCTCCCCGTAGTGAATCAGAAGAAAGGCTGCCCCCCCCTCCGGTAAGTTTTCTCCCGCAGATACAGATACATCCTGGCCGGGATAAAAAGCTTTTACCAGGGAGTGGATATCGTACTCAAAATCAGCCCTGTTCAGCGTTACCGTAATCATAATTTCTCCTATAAAAATGGATTGTACTGTCTCTCCCAGCCAATGGTGGTGGTATCGTTATGTCCCGGATACACATTCACCTGTCCAGGCAGAGGCATTAATTTGTCCTCAATAGATTTTAACAGGACAGATGCACTGCCCCCTGGAAAATCTGTGCGCCCCACGGAGTCATGGAACAGGGTATCCCCGGAAAAAACGGCCTGCTCTTCTTCAAAATAGAAACAGCAGCCTCCCTGGGTATGCCCTGGGGTAAACAGCACTTTTATGGTAAAACCTGCCAGGGAAAGCACATCTCCGTCCTTCACAAACTCATCTGCATGGTAGGATTCTCTTTTCCCAATCATTCCGGAAAGATTCACCGCCGGATTTTTAAGGGTTTCTTTTTCATGCTCCTCCGCATAGACAGGAATCTGAAATTCCTCTGCAATTTTCCCTGCAGCCATGGCGTGGTCAAAATGCCCGTGGGTTAAAAGCACCGCCCTGGGAATCAGGTTTTTCTCCCTCATTTTCTCTGCCAGACGCCCGGCCCCATCCCCGGGGTCAATAACCAAAACCTCCATGGTATCCTCATTTACTGCAAAATAGCAGTTGGTCATAACTTCACCAACCACATACTGTTCTACTCTAAGCCTTGCCATATGCTTCCCTTTCTTATCAAAGATAAACAATTTTTTATCCTGTCTTTCTCATCCCGTGGTTCTCTCGATATCTATCACACTTTCCACCTGGCGCACTTTTTCTATCAGGCTGGAGAGTTCCTCCCTGCCTTTTGTGTTAAAGGAAATCTCTATGGTGGCGATTCCCTGTTTGCTGGTGGTGGAATGGATACTGTTAATGTCAATAGATCGCTCGGTAAAAATTCTGGAGATATCCACCAAAAGCCCGGTACGGTTATTTCCATATATTTTAATCCCTGCCAGATAAAGGCCGTTGCTTCCCTCCAATACTCCCTGCTGCCACTCTGCGTCAATTAAGCGCACCCGCTCCATATCGGAGAGATGTATGATATTGACACAGTCCGTGCGGTGGATAGACACGCCTCGCCCCCTGGTGACAAATCCTACAATCTCGTCCCCGGGCACCGGACTGCAGCACTTGGAAAAGTGAACCGCCACATCGTAAAGCCCTTTTACGATAATACCGCTTTTTGATTTCACGGGAACGCTTTTTTCCTTTAAACCGTTCTCCGCCACCACGCTTAAAATGTCCTGGTCTGTCATGGCGGTCACATGGTCTTTTTTGTACTCTTCGTACATGCGGTTTACAATCTGGCTCTCTTTTAACCCCCCGTGGCCAACAGTGGCCAATGCGGAATTCCAGTCGTGGAACCCGTATTTATTCAAGATTTTATTTTGGTATTCCGGCTTATTGATATCGGAAAGGTTGATTCCCTTTGACTTACAGTACTGATGGACCAAATCCTTTCCCCGGATAATATTTTCTTCCTTTAACTCGCTTCGGAACCACTGGTTTATCTTATTTTTTGCCTGGGTGCTCTTTACAATATTCAGCCAGTCACGGCTTGGGCCCTTAGAATTCTGGGAGGTAATCACCTCCACCCTGTCTCCGTTTTTGATTTTGTAATCAATGGTGACAAGCTTGCCGTTTACTTTTGCCCCCACCATTTTATTTCCCACGGCAGAATGGATGCTGTAGGCAAAATCAATGGGCGTAGAGCCGTTAGGCAGGTTTTTCACGTCCCCGGAAGGCGTAAAACAAAACACCGTATCGGAAAAAAGATCCAAATCGCTTTTTAAAAGGCTCATAAATTCTTTGTTGTCCGACATGTCCCGCTGCCACTCTAAAATCTGCCGAAGCCAGCTTAACTTTTCCTCCTCCTGGTTGGCAACACTCATCCCCGTATTGCCCTCCTTGTACTTCCAGTGGGCTGCAATTCCATATTCCGCCGTCCGGTGCATTTCCGATGTGCGGATTTGAATTTCAAAGGGCTGTCCCGTAGGACCAATTAATGTGGTGTGCAAAGACTGGTACATATTGGGTTTTGGCATTGCGATATAATCTTTGAAACGCCCAGGAATAGGTTTATACATCTCATGGATAACCCCCAGGGCCGCATAACAGTCTTTCACGGAATCCACAATAATACGGATGGCAAACAAATCATAAATCTGGTCTAATGTCTTATCCTGGTTTACCATTTTCTTATAAATGCTGAAAAAGTGCTTTGCCCTTCCGCTGATTTCCGCCTTGATGCCCGCCTTCTCAATATGGCTTTTTACTTCCTCCACAAGCCCCTGCACATACTCATCCCTCAAACTCTTCCGCAGGGCAATTTTTTCTACCAGATCATAATAGGCATCGGATTCCAAATATTTTAAAGACAAATCATCCAGTTCAATTTTTATTTTTGAGATTCCCAGGCGCTGGGCAATGGGGGCATAGATATCCATAGTCTCCCTGGCCTTTTCCTTCTGCTTTTCCGCCCTCATATACTTAAGAGTGCGCATATTGTGAAGGCGGTCCGCCAGCTTTATGAGAATCACCCGGATATCCTTTGCCATGGCAAGAAACATTTTCCTTAAATTCTCCGCCTGGACCTCCACTTTATCTGCATCATAGGAGAGCTGGCCCAGCTTTGTGACGCCGTCCACCAAAAGAGCCACCTCGTCCCCAAACTCCTGTGCGATTTCCTCCTCTGTCATTACAGTGTCCTCCACCACATCGTGGAGCAGCCCCGCAACAATGGTTTCTTTGTCAAGCTCTAATTCCGCCAAAATAATTGCTACACAGAGAGGATGGATAATATACGCTTCCCCGGACTTCCGCACCTGATTTTTATGGGCCTCGTCCGCAATGCGGTACGCCTTTTCAATCATGGATATATCTGTGGAGGGGTGGTATTTCAAAACGCTTTGAATGAGGGAATCGTATAACTTAACCGGTTCCTCAAAATCCTTCGTCTCCAC
>Ga0137307_102100_pt1 | contig 14757 bp, 15 predicted proteins | sample NAcewD2O_March_2_FD_97180 | JGI IMG/M metagenome (GOLD analysis project Ga0137307, IMG submission 97180) | Mouse cecal microbial communities from Vienna, Austria - N-Acetylglucosamine amended D2O_March | ecosystem: Host-associated > Mammals > Digestive system > Large intestine > Cecum | place...
GGCAGAACGCCGAAAAGAGAGGGAAAGAGCAAAAGGGCTCCGGCGAATAAGATCGTGATCCCGGCGCAGATAAAGAGTCTTCTTCTGGTCATAGGGCGGCAGACGCGGATAACGACCAGAAGGCTGATGATGCCGCCGGCAAGTACATTCAGGGTGCTGACCTGGGCGGCACTGCCATGAAGGGTATCTGCCAGGAACTGGATGGCAGTGAGGACAACTGTGAGGCTCAGTGCGCCGGGCAGGGAGATCTTAAGTACATGTCGCAGGAATCCGGTAGTAGTAACTCCTTCCTGCTGCTCCAGGGTAAGGAGAAAGCTGGGGATACCGATCGCTGTGGCGCCGATGAGGCTCAGCTGGATCGGGATAAAGGGATAGGTTCTGCCCAGAATGATAAAGATCAGACAGAGGAGGATGGAATAGATCGTTTTTGTCAGGTAGAGGGCGCTGACGCGCTCGATATTGGCGATGATCGTCCGACCTTCCTTTACAATATCCTTCATACTGGAAAAGTCCGAGTCAAGCAGGACGATATGGGCGCTCTGCCTGGCGGCGTCTGCCCCTTTTGCCATGGCGATCCCGCAGTCGGCGTCTTTCAGAGCCAGCACATCATTTACCCCGTCGCCTACCATGCCGACGATATTTCCCTCTGCCTGATAGGCTTTCAGGATCCGCTGCTTCATCTCCGGCGATACTCTGCCAAAGACAGCGTGCCGTGATACCTCTTCCCGGAACTGGTCCGGGTCTTCCGGCAGGTCGCTGGCGTTGATGCAGGCTTCGGCATCTGCCACGCCGGCGCGGACCCCTACCGACGAGACGGTGGCGGCATTGTCACCGGACAGGATCCGGATCGCGACGCCCTGCCTGGCAAAAAAGGAAAAGGTATCCATGGAATCTTCTTTGATGCAGTCCGAGAGGATGATGAGTCCTGCCGGATCGGGAGCGGCGGGCATCCTTTTTAGCTCTTCACGGGTATGGGGGAGCGTACTGCAGGAGGCGAGGAGGAGGACGCGCATCCCCTTTGCCGCATACCCGGCGGCACGCTGCAGGATATGCTTATCCTGTGAGAGAATATCCGGTGCACCGAGTAAAAAGGATCCCTGTTCGGCGAGGGTGATCCCCATATATCCGCGCTGGGAGCTGAAAGGAAGTTTATCTGTGATACGACAGGGAGCACCGTCCTTAAAATAGGCCTGGAGGGCATGCGAAGTGGCATTGCCCTCTTCAAAGGCAAAGGCAAGGCTGTGCATAATGTCTGGCAGGGAATCCTGTCCGGGATGTCCGAGAGGCACGACTTCTTCTACGCTGAGATCTCCAGTGGTGATGGTGCCGGTTTTATCGAGACAGAGGATATTGATCCTTGCCAGTGCCTCAATGGCTTCCATCTCCTGCACCAGTGCTTTTTTGCGTGCCAGCCTGCCGACGCCGAGGATAAAGGAGACGCTGGTCAGTAAAACAAGTCCCTCGGGGATCATTCCCAGGACGCCGGCAACTGTATTGACAAGAGAGTTTGAAATATTTTGCCCGACGCGGAACCGCTGGATGCAGAAAAGCAGCAGACCGATCGGGATGAGCGCATAGCTGACGTATTGGATGATGGTGCGGATGGCATCCTGCATCTCGGAGGTGGCACGTTTTTTGGTCTGTGCCTTCTTTACCAGCTGCGTGGCATAGTTTTCACTGCCGGTATGTATTACTTCGCAGAGCCCGCTGCCGGCCACGACAAAGCTGCCAGAGTATAAAAAATCCCCGGCCTTTTTTGCAACAGGCAGCGATTCCCCTGTCAGGAGGGACTCATTTACCTCCAGCCCTTCCGGGACACATACCGTACAGTCAGATACAATCTGGTCGCCTGCACTGATCCGGATCCGGTCCCCGGTCCGCAGATCTTCGATGGGGATCTCCCGGATCTGGTCTCCTTCTACCCGTTTTGCCTTTGTAGCTGTGATGACAGAGAGGGCGTCGATGAGTTTTTTTACTTTAAGCTCCTGAATGATCCCGATCAGGGAGTTGGAGATGACGATCCCCATAAAAAGCATATTTTTATACTGGCCGGATAGGATGATAAGCCCCGCCAGTATGAAGTTCAGTATATTAAAATAAGTGATCGTATGGGATCGTATGATCTGTCCCGTTGTTTTTGATGCCTGATTCATTTTATCCTCCATTCCGAAGCATTAGCGGAGGACGCACGAGCAAAAAGCAGCGAAGCAAAGAATGTATTTTGTTCTTTTTTTGCTCTAGTGCATAACGAACCGCAGGTTCGTATGCTATTTGTGGCGCTTCGGCACAAATAGCCGTGTGAAAAATAAGCTATCAAGCTTATTTTTCACACTATCCTCCTGTTGTCCAAAAAACTAGTTGACAGATAAATATTCTTTTGGTAGAATAACTATTCGTAAGGTTTGTTTTTCTTACAAATGCTGTTATAGCTCAGGTGGTAGAGCGTCGCCTTGGTAAGGCGGAGGTCACGGGTTCAAATCCCGTTAACAGCTTCCGAATTTCTCTAATTTTTTTTTGGCTCTTTGCAGTGCATTGTCTACGGACTTTGCACTTTTTTTTAATATTCCGGCGATCTGCTGGTAATTGTGTCCTTCGACATAGAGATGGACGACAGAGCGTTCAAAGCTGCTCAGTTCCTGTTCAATGGCGCGCTCCAGTGCCGAGACATTTTCCTGGTCGATCAGGATGTCCTCGGGGTTGATCAGCTCCGACGGCTGCAGTGTGTCAGCCAGAGTCTCCCGGGATGTCGTTTCCCCGTTTTCTGCCGGGGTGTAGAGGGAAATATAACTGTTCAGCGGCGAATTTTTCAGGCGGTTGGCGCCCTTGATCACGTTATACAGCTGGTGCTCGATACACCGGGCGGCAAATGCCGAAAAGGAACTTTCCCTGGACGGCTCATATTCCCGGATCGCTTTGTAGAGGGCGATCATGCCTTCCTGGATCAGATCGTCGTTTTCGCCGCCGATCAGATACAGGGTGCGTGCCTTCTTGCGGACCAGACCCTTATATTTTTCCAGAAGATAGTCGGTGGCAGAATCGTCGCCCTGGTGACAGAGGGCAAGGAGCTGCGCATCGGAACAGCTGGCATAGTGTTCTCCTGATATCATGTCATATACCCCCGCTGGCGTACGATCTCAAAGGCGAGGACACCGGCAGCCACCGAGGCATTTAACGAATCAATGTCACCCTTCATCGGGATGGAGGCGGTATAGTCGCAGTGCTCCCTGACAAGGCGGCTCACACCGCTTCCTTCACTGCCGATCACCAGTCCGATGGGTCCGGTCAGATTCTGGCGGTACATAATTTCCCCCTTCATGTCGGCACAGGCAAACCACATTCCCTGTTCTTTTAGTTTTTCCATGACAGCCGTCAGGTTGGTCACCCGTGCTACCGGGGTATGGTGAATAGCGCCGGCGGATGCCTTGACTACAGTGGCGGTGAGACCGACCGCGCGGCGTTTGGGGATAATGACGCCGTGGGCGCCGGCGAGGTTTGCCGTGCGGATAATGGCGCCGAGATTGTGCGGGTCTTCGATGCCGTCCAGCAGAAAGAAGAAAGGATCTTCCTTTCTCTTTTCGGCAAGGGCATACATTTCTTCGATGTCACTGTAATGAAAGGCGGAGATACAGGCAATGACGCCCTGATGGCGTCCTGTCTCGCTCATATGGTCGAGGCGGTCCTTTGGGACAAAGTCGATCATGACGCCGCTTTTTTTTGCTTCCCGTAATATGGATAAGACAGGGCCGTCGTGGCAGCCCTTTTGAACAAAGAGACGCTCAATCAGCTGTTCTGCGCGAAAGGCTTCCAGAACACTGTGGCGTCCTTCGATTTTAGATCCTTCTGAAGAATTTGTCATCTTTGGCTCGTGCATAATTTCCTCCCATGTTTTCTGTATTGTGATTCAGATGGTAAACTCCCGCTGTTCCATTGCATATTGCAGGAGTGCTACCGCCCTTGCGGACCTGCCGGAAAGGAACAGGTAGCCAAAAAGTGCCTCCAGTCCGGTGGCACTGCGGTAATCATGTATATCTGCGTTTTTCGCGACAGAAGATGCTTTGGCGTTTCTCCCGCGCCGGTAAGCGGATTTTTCATCCTCCGTAAGCTGGTCCATCATGGTGGCAGCGAGTTCTGCCTGTGTTTTGGCGTTGACTAAGGAGCTTGTCTTCTTATGGAGATTTTTGACAGGCCCCCCCGTGTGCTCTGTGATAAGTGTACGGATAATGATCTCAAAGACAGCGTCTCCCAGGTAAGCGAGCTTGAGGGGAGAATATGTCCGGATGTCCTTCTCCGGCATGGGGAAGGAATGATGTATTTCATATAACAGGTTTTCTGATTTGTCCATATGTCCTCGTTTCTGTTGTGAGAGGGGCTGTATCAGCCCTTTCTTTTAAACCGGCGGCGGTTTCTTTTTTTGACTTCTGTGATCTGTGCCGCTGCAGCCTCCTGTCTGGCGATCTGAAAACTGCGTATCGTCTCATCCAGCTGACGGAAACGCTGTTCATCTGCCTCTTCTTTTTCGCGAAAGAGGTAATCCAGTTCTTTATTGACATGATCCGATACATTGCTGGCAATGCCGGAAGTCAGTTCGTCCGAATTATCCCGGATGGCATCGGTCACGATCCGCCCCAGAATCTGTTTGAACTGGACCATCTTTTCCTCACTGGAGGCATGGGTGTCTGCCATGGCAGAAGCTTCTCCTGGATACTGGATCACCTGAAGGTTGTCCCGGACGGGAGCGGCAGACGGGTTACATTTAAGCTGGATTTCCTTTAATGACAGCCCTTCTTCCTTCCACTGCATGATCTGCCGGAACAGATCCATCTCTTTTGGACCATAGATACGATGGCCCATTTTGTTTCGCGGGATCTTCAGGGAGAGCTCCTCCTCCCAGTAGCGGAGTACATGCGCTTCTACATGAAGTTCTTTGGCTGCATCTGATATTATGTAATGTATCTTGTCCATACGATTACCTCCCATAGCTTGTTTTTCTCCATTATAGCATGAGAAAAATAGCGAATTGTGGGAGATAACGGGAAGTGCCGAAAAACATATGCCATATTATGGCAGCAACTGACATTATTCCCGGATGTACTCCAGATTGGCAAATTTGGTGTACTGTCCCAGCCATTTCAGTTCTACGGTACAGGTCGGACCATTACGCTGTTTGCCGATGATCACCTCGGTGACTCCTTTTTTGTTGGAGGCATCTTTTGTATAATATTCATCACGGTATAAAAACATGACAACATCCGCATCCTGCTCTATCGCACCGGATTCACGCAGGTCAGACAGGATCGGGCGCTTGTCCTCTCTTTTTTCTACTTCACGGCTGAGCTGCGACAGGGCGATGACGGGACAGTTGATCTCTCTTGCCAGTGCCTTCAGGGAACGTGAAATATCAGAGATTTCCTGCTGGCGGGAGATATTTTTGCTGCCGCTGTTCGCCGACATAAGCTGCAGATAGTCGATGATGATAAGCCCGAGCCCGCGCTCTGTTTTGAGCTTGCGGCATTTACTCCGCAGCTCATTGATGGAAATGCCCGGGGTGTCGTCGATCACGAGAGAAGATTCACCCAGGATAATGGAGCTTTCCGTGATCTTTGCCCATTCGTCATCCTCGAGAGTCCCTGTCCGGATATGCTGGGAGTCCACTTTCGAGTTCATGGAGATCAGACGTTTTGCCAGCTGTATTTTGGACATTTCAAGACTGAAGACGGCGGTGGGGATATGGTTCACCATGGCGACATATTCTGCGATATTCAGGGCAAATGCCGTTTTTCCCATAGAGGGGCGCGCCGCAATGAGGATCAGGTCAGAAGGCTGCAGTCCGGCAGTCCGGTAATCCAGATCGCGGAAACCGGTGGAAATCCCGGTGACTGATCCGGTATTCATCGCTGCACTCTGTATATTTTCCAGAGTTTCCAGGGCGATCTCATTGATGGGAGTAAACTCCTCTGACGTTGTGTGGCTGTTTACCAGATGAAAGACTTCACGTTCGGTATCTTCTATCAGCTCATCAATATCAGCAGAATCCTGGTAACATCGGTTTGTTATGTTTTCCGTAGTACGGATCAGCTTGCGCATAAATGATTTCTGCACTACAATATCAGCATAATATCTGACATTGGCAGACGTCGGAACGGATGCGATAATGCTGCTGATAAATTCGATGCTGCCGATCTCTTCTGCGACATTATCAGTCTTTAAGCGTTCTGTCAGTGTAACAAGATCCACCGGACTGCCGGCGTGGTAAAGCTCTATCATAGCAGTAAAAAGAACCCTGAAACGCGGATTATAAAAATCATCTTCATTTAATTTTTCGGAGACGAGGATCACAGCTTCCTGATCCATCAGCATAGAGCCTATGACGGACTGTTCTGCTTCCTGGCTGTTGGGCATGATCCGTTTGATGACTGCATCATCCATGACCGTGTCTTCTTCCTTTCCATAATCAAGGTTTTGTATTTCTTATCTGCCCTTCACGATTACCTTTAGCTCAGCAGTTACTTTCGGATGGAGACGGATCGGGACCATATAGGTGCCGAGATTTTTGATCGGCTCCTTCAGCTGCATTTTTTTCTTGTCGAGGTCATAGCCGAGCTGTTCTCTGGCAGCGGTGGCGATTTCCTTTGTAGAGACGGAGCCGAATACTCTGCCGCCCTCGCCTGCCTTGATCGCCAGTTCAATGGATTTCGTTCCGATCTCCTGGGCGAACTCTTTTGCCGAGGCAAGATTTTCAGCGGCGATCTTATCCGCATTCTGCTGTTTCAGTTTCAGATCATTCAGATTTTTTGATGTCGCCTCGACGCCAAGATTTTTTTTGAAAATGAAATTTCTTGCATATCCGTCGTTCACTTCGACGATCTCGTCTTTCTTTCCCAGAGATTTTACATCTTCTAATAAAATTACTTTCATTCTATGTCACCTTCTTCTTTCATTTTGATCAGGATATCTTTGATTTTATTGGCAGCTTCCTCCAGCGTGCAGTTCGTCAGCTGGGCGCCGGCACTGGAAATATGACCGCCGCCGCCGAGTTTTTCCATGACAACCTGGACATTCAGCTCATCAATGGATCTGGCGCTGATATAGATCTTGCCCTCATATGATGTCAGGACGAAGGTCGCTTTCATGCTGTTGATATCCAGCAGATCATCTGCGATCTTCGCACCTACGATCGTGGGTGAAGTACAGTTATCGGCATTGCATGGTGCGATGGCGAAGCAGTCCATAAATAGTTCCGTATTCTGGATCGCCTCAGCGCGCACTTTGTATTCCGCCATGTCAGAGCGGAACATTTTACGGATGCGGAGGATATCTGCTCCATTGCGGCGGAGAAATGCCACCGCTTCAAAGGTGCGGACACCTGGTTTATTCATAAAATTGTTTGTGTCAACCATGATGCCGGCATACAGGGCATCAGCTTCTGCTGCCTTCAGATGGATCTCGTCCCCGGCGTACTGGAGGATCTCTGCCACCATTTCACAGGAGGAAGAGGCAAAAGGTTCAACATAAGAGAGCGTTGGGTTTTCAAAAAATTCCCGGGTCTGGCGATGGTGGTCAATGACCACCAGGGAACTGACACGGGGGATGAGTTCCGGTGCATCCGTATAGGAAGGGCGGTTGACATCCACGACGATCAGAAGGACGCCTACGCCATTGCCGATAAATTCCCGCGCTTCCTCTGTGCGGACAAACAGATTTTCAGGATAGTCTTTGTTGTCTTTGAACAGCGACAGGAGTGGTGCCAGTGAGGAAGTCACCTGATTGACGACGATATGTGCCGGCTTTCCAAAAAACTGGGCAATGCGGTATATACCGATGGCACTTCCCACAGCATCCACATCCGGGATACTGTGTCCCATAATGACAACCTTGTCCGCTGCCTCGATAGATTCCCGCAGGGCATGTGCCTTGACGCGCGCCTTGACACGGGTATTCTTTTCCTGCTGGATGCTTTTGCCGCCATAGTACAGTATATTTTCCCTCGTTTTCACTACGACCTGGTCGCCGCCGCGGGCGAGGGCAAGATCAATGGCGCTCCGGGCGTATTCCTGGCGTTTGCGGAACGTGGTTCCCTGGATGCCGATCCCGATACTGATCGTGACAGTGATATCTTCTCCCTTATTGATATTGCGGATATCATCAAGGATAGAAAATTTATTCATCTGCAGCTGTGCCAGATATTTGTGCTGGAACAGAAAAATATACTTGTCCTTTTCCAGCTTGCGCATAATGGCGTCAATATTCAGCATATATTTATTGATCCGCCGGTCGATAAGCGCTGCGATCAGGGAACGGCGTACATCATCGACCATGGCGAGGGATTCGTCATAATTGTCGATATAGAGAAGACCGACGTCAAGCCGCTGGTCATAATTTTCCCGGATGTAGTGGACGATCTCTGTCTCGTCATATACAAAAATGGCGTATAAGGTGCTGCCAATCCCGATCTCTCCGGCACCGGTCCGTGTCTCTTCCGGTGCATCCTCCAGTTCAATCCGCTGGAGGACTGCTTTGTAATAGGTCTCTTCGTTGTGGAAATGCATTTCTCCATTTGTATCTGTCGATGCAGGGAAGGATTCCTCCACTAAGGCAGGTACGGCGTCGGTGATATGGTATTTTCTTTTTTTCCCCGGGGAAAATCTTTTGTGGAACTGTTTGTTTTCCCAGATACAGCGGAAATCCGGTCCGATGATCGCCACAGGGATATCAAGCTCCGATGCTACCGTATTGACTGTCACATGAAACCGCATAGAATAATCGACAAGGTCATGCAGCAGGGCGCCCCGTTTAAAATAGTACAGGAGCACCGCTATGATCAGATAAATGGCGACGTAAGCAGACATAATAAGAGCCGCTTTCAGGCTGATCAGATAGATCTGTAAGTTCATAAGGATCAGGAGGATCCCCAGCAGTAAGGGCCATCGAAGATAAGAGCGCAGGGTTCCCCTGATTTTGTTATTGGACACTTTCACACCTCCCCCACAAATAAGTTCCTGGTGGGTAAAATACCCGAGAATATTATTATAGCACGGATTTCAAAGCTTTACAAATGCAAATGTTGAAATTCTGTACGGAATCGTGTATGATAAGAACATAATCAGTAAGGAGTGGTGGTATGAAGTGTAAAAAATGCGGGACTGAGTTGCGGAGTGACGATGAATTCTGCTATCGCTGTGGACAGCGGACGACGGTATTCCAGCGGCTTTTTGCCAGCCGCGCGATCGTAGGGAGTACGATCGCCATTGTGATCGTGGCGGCTGCGGCCGTTCTGACATGGATGATCGTCTCGGGAAGACTGGATCTTTCCTCCCTGGGAAAGCGGAATGCGGACAAGCCGGGGACGGAGAATGTGACGGCAGGAGGGAATACGCCTCGGGAGGATAAGGGGGCGGGGGATCAGCAGCCGGCGGCGACAGCAGAGCCGGTATCCGAACCGACATCTGAGCCGGAACCGACGCCGGAACCAACACCGGAGATAACATATCCGGTGGATGTGACAAAGGATATGAAAACAGAAATGAAGGAGCTGTCGACGAGGATACGGCCGTTTCTTGCTTTTTGTGCCTCGTATTACGAGAGAGGGAGACATGCGTTTAAGTGGGATGATATGTCCGCTTCGACCATGGCACTGTATAATCTGCAGTATCTGGATAAGACAGTGAAATACGGGACGCCGATAGACACCATCATGAAGAAGACGAAAAAGGAGGTAAAGAACCTCTTTGGCAAAAATGCAAAGTGCAGGTTTACCTACAGTGGCAGGTTCCCGGACTATGTGTTTGTGAAAACGGGAAATACCATGGTGTACAATGTGACACGCATCACCGGGAAAACGTACAGTATGAAGACCGATAAGGTCATTGAGTACAAAGAGGGCAAATACCGGCTGATCGTCAGTGCGGGACTTGTTTCGGAACGCAATAAGAAAGACAAAGGATATTTCCAGAAGTATACGGTCTATGTGGAAAAGGATGAGAGTGCCAAATATGGATTTGTCATCAAAAAGATCGCCCTTTATAAGAAAAAAGACGGGAAAACAGCCTGAATAAAAAAAGCGTTGTGATAATCCGGCGCTTTCTTTCAAACAAATTGAAAAAAGCCCTGCCGCAGATGCGACAGGGCTTTGGAGTTATACGGATTAATCTACTGTGTAGGGCATCAGGGCAACGTGGCGGGCACGTTTGATCGCTACAGTGAGGGCTCTCTGATGTTTTGCACAGGTACCGGTAATCCTTCTTGGAAGAATCTTACCGCGCTCGGACATATACCGTTTCAGTTTATTGATGTCCTTGTAGTCGATATAATCATGCTCTTTGTCAGAGCAGAATGCACATACTTTTTTTCTTCTGCGGGGTCCTCTCCTCCTCATGGGAGAATCGCCTCTTTCCTTATTGTAAGCCATCTTGCTAACCTCCTTATAAAATCCTGCTGCCAGTCTGACGTTCTCGGTCAGGCTGTCTAGTTGAATGGCAGTCCATCCTCGATCCCATCCGGAATATTCATGAAGTCATCGTTTGCCGCTGCATTCGGCTGTGGTGCACCACCGCCTGGATTACCAGAAGCACCGGATGCTGCATGGGCATCTGCGGTACTCTTTCGCTCAGCAAACTCAACCTCTTCTGCGATGATCTGAACACTATAGACTTTTTCACCATTTTTATTGGTGTAATTGTCATTCTGTACACGTCCGGTCAGGAGCATACGGGAACCCTGTTTGAAATATCTTTCAACGAATTCCGCCTGTTTGCCGAATGCAGTACAGTTGAAGAAATCGGTGTCAGTATCACCCTGACGGGAAAAACGACGGTTGACTGCGATACTAAAACGAGCAATCGCTAATGAGTTTTCGCCCTGACTATAACGGATCTCAGGGTCGCGGGTAAGATTACCCATCAAAATTACCTTATTCATGGAAGACTCCTCCTTGTCTTATGCCTCCTGTCTCACGCATAAGTATCTGAGCACGTTGTCCATAATGCGAAGTCTTTGTTCCAGTTCACCCGGCATATCCGGCTCGGCGTCGAACTGAATAAAGTAATAAAAGCCTTCACTCATCTTCTGAATTTCATAAGCAAGCTTCTTCTTGCCCCATTCATCGACGTTTGTAATGGTTCCGCCAAAAGCAGTGATATACTCTTTTGCTTTTTCGACGGTGGCATTTCTTACTTCGTCCTCAACTTTTGCACTAACAACTAAAGCTAATTCATACTTATTCATAGTTGCCTGCACCTCCTTTTGGTCTCTGGCTCCTTCCCAGGATATCGGAATATCGGGAAAGAACAAGGAAAATGATTTTTACATCACGGAAATACAGTATAGCACGGACAAATGGGAAATGCAAGGAAAATTCTATAAAAAACCGCGAAATCCTTTTTCCACCGTCTTCCGCGGAACCAAGACCTGGCGTCCGCAGCCCAGGCATTTGAGACGGAAATCCATACCTGTTCGCAGGATCTCCCACTGGTTTTCTCCGCACGGATGCGGCTTCTTCATTTTAATATGCTGTCCGACTGAAAAATCCATCGAATCCCTCCTTTTATATATGAGTATACGTCTGCCGGCAGATTTTTGCAATGAATATTGCGGCGGATATCGCCCCCGGTTTCTGTCCAGTATAGAAATATCGTTGCGATATTGGTCAAAATAGGGTAGAATAAAAAAAGAGAGATAATCTGCAGTGAAGAAAGGAGCAGGAATATGAGACGAGTAGCTTTTTTGACCAGCGGCGGTGACTGCCAGGCGTTGAATGCCACGATGCGCGGTGTGGCAAAGACTTTGTACAATGCGGATCCTGACACAGAGATCATAGGTATTCTGGAAGGATACAAGGGACTGATGTATGAAAAATATGTCAAGATGAAGCCTTCGGATTTTTCCGGCATACTGACAGAAGGCGGGACGATCCTTGGTTCTTCCCGGCAGCCGTTTAAGAACATGAGAAAACCGGATGAAAATGGCATGGACAAGGTTCTTGCCATGGTAAATACCTATCACAAGCTGAAGCTGGACTGCCTGGTGATCCTGGGCGGAAACGGCACCCAGAAATCGGCAAATATGCTGCGGGAAGAGGGACTGAATGTCGTGGGTCTTCCCAAGACTATAGATAATGATATCTGGGGCTCCGATATGACATTTGGTTTTCAGAGTGCGGTAGATATCGCCACCACAGCCATTGACTGCATCCACACGACCGCTTATTCCCACGGACGTGTTTTCATCGTGGAGGTCATGGGACATAAGGTGGGATGGCTGACGCTTCATGCCGGTATCGCAGGCGGGGCGGACGTCATACTGATTCCGGAGATCCCCTATGATATCGACGCCGTCGTGGAAGCGATCCAGAAGAGAACAGATGCAGGGAAGCGTTTTTCGATCCTTGCCGTGGCGGAGGGAGCGATTTCAAAGGAGGACGCAGAATTATCAAAAAAGGAACTCAAAGCGAAACTGAAAAATAATCCGTATCCAAGTGTTTCCTATAAGATTGGTGCCGAGATCGAGGAGCGTACCGGTCAGGAGATCCGTATCACTGTTCCGGGGCATACTCAGCGGGGAGGCAGCCCGTGCGCCTATGACCGTGTGATTTCCAGCCGGCTCGGTGCGGCGGCAGCCCATCTGATCCTGGAAGAAAAATACGGATATATGGTTGGATTTAAAAATGACGAGATCGTGCCGGTCCCGCTGGAGGAAGTGGCAGGAAAACTAAAAATGGTGGATCCGGAATCTTCTATTATAAAAGAGGCAAAGGGTCTCGGCATTAGTTTTGGAGTGAAGGAATAAGAATATGTCATATCAGGCATTATATAGAAAATACCGGCCCAGGGATTTTTCGGGTGTAAAGGGGCAGGAACATATCGTCACGACCCTGATGAACCAGATCCAGGCAGACCGGATCGGGCATGCTTATCTGTTCTGCGGCACCCGGGGAACCGGAAAGACCACGGTGGCGAAGATCTTTGCCAGGGCAGTGAACTGTGAGAACCCGGGACCGGATGGCCCCTGCGGCGAGTGCGCCATGTGCAGGGCGATCGGGCAGCAGACTTCCATGAATGTTGTGGAGATTGATGCGGCTTCTAACAATGGTGTGGACGATATCCGGCAGGTGATCGAAGAGGTACAGTATTCCCCGGCGGAGGGACGTTTTAAGGTATATATTATCGATGAGGTGCACATGCTCTCTGTCAGCGCTTTCAATGCCCTGTTAAAGACATTGGAAGAACCGCCTTCGTATCTGATCTTTATCCTGGCAACGACGGAGGCACACAAGATCCCGCTTACGATACTGTCCCGCTGCCAGCGTTATGATTTTAAGAGGATCCGCGTGGAGACGATAGCCGGGCGGCTCAGGGAGCTTCTGGACCAGGAACAGATCGAGGCAGAAGAGCGGGCGCTGACCTATATCGCCAGACAGGCAGACGGAGCCCTGAGGGACGGACTGAGCCTTCTGGAGCAGTGTATCTCCTTTTATTTCGGACAAAAGCTGACCTACGAAAATGTGCTGAAGGTTCTGGGTGCGGTGGATCAGACTGTGTATCATGAACTGATGGAGGCATTGGTCCGCAACCAGGTGGAACATATGCTGGATGTCGTCGGCAGAATGGTAGAGCAGGGAAAGGATCTGACGCAGTTTGTCAATGAATTTGTCTGGTACCTGCGCAATCTTCTTATCGTGAAAACAGCGGAAGAGGTGGGTCAGCTGGTGGATATGTCCGAGGAAAATCTTCGGGAGATGGAGCGCTGTGCCGGAGAGATCGAGCTGGAAATGGTGTTCCGCTATATTCGTGTGCTGTCGGAGCTGGCAAACGAAATGAAGTATGGAAATAATAAGCGGGTCATGCTGGAGGTGGCGATGATCCGGCTCTGCCGTCCGCAGATGGAGAAAGATTATGAATCTCTGGTAAATCGCCTTCATAATCTGGAACAGCTGGGAGAGGAACTGCAGGAGACCATGGCGTCCGGCAATTTTGCTGTGACAGCCGCAGGGCAGAAAACGAACAGCAGTGAAGCGGCGCCGCCGAAAAAGGAAATCCGCCCGGAGGCCCTGCCGGACGATGTCAAAGATGTGGTGGCAAACTGGAAGCAGATCCTGGGCAGGATCAGTGCTGTGGCGCGGACGATGCTGGAGGATGTGAGGCTTTCGGTTTCGGATACAGGGATGCTGATCCTGGCATTTTCCCAGGGGACGACGGCAGAGTATTTCAAAAAAGAAGAAAACCAGCAGGAACTGATCGAGGCAGCAGCACAGCTCACCGGAAAAGAGGTAAAGCTGGAAGTCCGTTTTGTGGAGAGCCGTCGTGAATTAAACACACTGCCGGAGCTGCGGAGTATGATAAAGAATGTAGAGATTGAAATATTGGATTAAAACAGTGAATTGGAGGAATCGTATGGCTAAGCGTGGAGGTTTTCAGGGCGGTATGCCGGGAAACATGAACAATCTGATGAAGCAGGCGCAGCGGATGCAGCGCCAGATGGAAGAGACACAGAAGGAAATGGAAGAAAAGGAATATGAGGCAACGGCAGGGGGCGGTGCTGTAACAGTGAAGGTTTCCGGGAAAAAGGAAGTGCTTTCTGTAAAACTGTCGGAAGAAGTTGTGGATCCGGATGATATTGAAATGCTGGAGGATCTGATCATGGCGGCGACCAACGAGGCGCTGCGCAAGCTGGAAGAAGACAGCGCCAAATCAATGGAGGCATTGACGGGCGGTCTGAACCTGGGCGGAGGATTCCCGTTCTGATGAATTACTACAGTGAATCGAT
>Ga0137307_102101_pt1 | contig 14757 bp, 8 predicted proteins | sample NAcewD2O_March_2_FD_97180 | JGI IMG/M metagenome (GOLD analysis project Ga0137307, IMG submission 97180) | Mouse cecal microbial communities from Vienna, Austria - N-Acetylglucosamine amended D2O_March | ecosystem: Host-associated > Mammals > Digestive system > Large intestine > Cecum | place...
ACACAATCGACAGCGCTATAATATATTCCGCATGGGGGGTGTATTGATACGATTGGATTTGAGAACGGAAAAGAGGAGTAGGTATGGATTTGCGTTATATTTGTGGAATGAATTTCGCTCCGTTTGCAAAGGAGGGAAGTTTTTCCGGAGAGAAGGCTAGAAAAAGTCTGGCGCTAATGAAGGAACGAACCAGCTCGGATTTTGTTATATTTGTTCCGAATGGACTGCAGGATACGCCGCAGTCAGAAAAAATCTGTTATACTTCCAAAGCAACCATGCAGGATGATGAATTGAAGAGAATGATAGAATATGCACAGCGTCTTGGACTTCGGGTTGCATTAAAACCAACGGTGAACTGCAAGAACGGGGCATGGAGAGCATATGTAAGCTTTTTTAATGAGGATGTGCATTGTGAGCCAAAGTGGCAGAACTGGTTTGATTCTTATTCCGAGTTTCAACGGCATTATGCAGGCATTTCTCAGGAGATGGGATGTTCTATGCACATTGCAGGATGCGAAATGGTGATGTCGGAGCATAGGGAGAAAGAGTGGCGTCAGGTGATTGCCGATATCCGCAGCGAATATCGGGGGCTTGTGTCCTATAATACGGATAAATATCAGGAACATAATGTGAAATGGTGGGATTGTGTAGACGTAATTTCTTCCAGTGGATATTATCCATTGTTGGAAATTGAGCAGGAGCTGGATCGGATCGAAAAAGTAGTGGTACAATATAATAAACCGTTCTTTTTTGCGGAAGCAGGCTGTATGTCGGTGGATGGCTCTAAGGATGTACCGAATAATTGGACGCTTCAGGGAGAGTTGGACTTCATGGCACAGGCGCTTTGGTATGACGCCATGATGACGGCATGTGAGAAGAGAGAGTGGTTCGGCGGATGGGCATTCTGGTCTTGGAGCGACAGGCTGTATGCCTTAAACCATGCGATGCAGAGGGGAGACTACGAAATATATGGCAAGCCGGCAGAGGAAGTGTTATGCCGGCATTATCGGGAAATTCAGGAAAGGATTCGGGGAAGCAGGAGATGACGGTTATGGCAAATACAAAAAGCGCTGCCGCACATATGATTAAAAATCATATGTGCGGCAGCTTCTTTTCTATTTATTTGGTTCTATGGTAATCCGGGGGATATTATTATTTTTTCTTGATTGTTACAGTCTTTGTTTTGCTGTAAGCGCCGTAAAGTTTACCGCCTTTTACTCCTTTTACGGTTTTATATGCGCGAACCTTTACGTAATATTTCTTTCCTTTTGTCAGCTTGCTCGTTATAGTCTTGCTGATTGTTTTATTGGACTTGATTGTTACGGTTGTTTTTTTCTTAAAGTTCTTCGTGGTGGAGTACACAATCTGGTATCCGCTTGCGGTGCTGTTACGTTTCCATTTTACTGTCATTTGTCCTTTTTTCGTACTCTTTACAGAGGAAATGGAAATTTTCTTTGGTGCAACAGTAATAGTAACCTTTTTGGAGCTTGCCGCATTGTAGTTTGCACTTGCAGCAGATTTAATGGTAATAGTCGCTTTTCCGGTTCCTTTGATTGTTACTTTTCCGCTCGAACTAACAGTTACGACCTTCTTTGAGCTGCTGGTGTAAGATAATGTTTCGCCCTTTGCAGTGGTAGCGCCGAGTGAAAATGCCTTATTTCCCATTACTTTTGCATAAGAACTCTTGCTTACCGTGATGCTCTTGGAAGCCTTAGCGATTGTGAAGGTTCCGGTTGCAGTGCCGGTGTAGTTGTTCTTACCGGTAACGGTAATTGTTGCAGTACCGGCATTGATGTTGTTACTGTAGGCAACGTTGTAATCATTTGCAGTTAATGCTTTTCCGTTCAAAGTAACGGTAACGGCCGGTGTTTTTGCAGTGCCGTCGTAGGTGTAGCTTGCTGTGACAGGTCTGACGACAGCTCCGGTGATGGAGGTCTTACCGGGAGCTGGCGGGGCTGCCGTGATACTGAAAGTAGCAGTGGCTGTACCTGTGTAATCGCCGATACCGGTAATTGTAACGGTTGCGTTGCTGCCCACATTGATGTTGTTGCTGTAAGCTACAGTGTAATCCGTATCTTTCGTCAATACTTTCTCATCAAGAGTAACGGAAACATCCGGAGTTTTAGCGGTTCCGTCATAGACGAAGCTGTTCGGATTCAATGTAATAACTGCAGTCTCCAGAGAAGTTTTTTCACTGGAAGCTTCTGTAATGGAGAAGGCTGCTGTCTTTGTTCCGGTATAATTACCTTTACCGGTAATTGTAACGGTAGCATCGCCTACGTTCGTGTTGTTGCTGTAGTCTACAGTGAAATCCGTATCTTTTGTTAAAGTAGTGTCACCAATAATAACGGAAACATCCGGAGTTTTAGGGATTCCGTCATAAACGAAGCTGTCAGGCGTTACTGTGATTGATGCGTACTCAAGAGAAGCAGCGGTAATCGTAAATGATTTGTTAACTGTACCGGCATAATCTCCTTTACCTATAATGGTAACAGTAGCAGTACCAGCGTCTGTATTATTGCTGTAGTCTACAGTGAAATCCGTATCTTTTGTTAAAGTAGTTTCACCAATAATAACGGAAACATCCGGGGTTTTAGGGGTTCCGTCATAAACGAAGCTGTCAGGTGTTACCGTAATCTCCGCATCGTCTAATAGGATCTTTTCGCCATCAGTAATTGTAAAGCTGGCTGTTTTTGTACCGCTATAATTGCCATCGCCTGTTACGGTAACAGTAGCGGTTCCAATCTCAGTGTTGTCGCTGTAAGCAACAGTGAAATCCGTATCTTTTGTTAAAGTTTTATCACCAAGCGTAACAGTGACAGTCGGCTCTTTAGCGGTTCCGTCATAGGCAAAGCTGCTTGGAGATAATGAAATAATTGCATGTTCCAGTGAAGCGGCAGAAATTGTAAATTCTTTTGTAATCTCGCCTGTGTAATTACCCTTACCGGTGATTGTTACAGTGGCAGTTCCAACATTGATATTGTTGCTGATGTCTGTATCATAATCCATTTCAGGGCTTAAAGTCGTGCCGTTTACAACAACAGTGATTGCCGGGATCTTTGCCGTTCCGTCATATTCAAAGGAAGCCGGGCTTAAGGTGACATCATTCTCTGTGATAGCGATAGATGTTTGCTCACCTATAGTTACCTTGCAGTGTGCGGACAAGTTGCTTCCGTCACGGGTAGCAGCGGTAATTATTGCTTCGCCGCTTTCTGCTACGGCAGTAATCTTGCCGGAAGCATCAACAGTAACAATATCAGAATCGCTGCTTGACCATGTTGGCTTTACGTCGGTAGCTCCGTCGGAAAGCGTGTAGGTGAGTGTTTGGCTTTCTCCCTGATTCAGATTGACGTACGTCTGAGAGAGTTTGAAACTTGTTGTTTGTGTCACTTCTCCTACAAAATTCAAATTTACGTCATCAACCGAGCCCCATGTACCTGTAGGTGCATCAACGGTAACAGTAACCGTGAGCTCGTCACCAGCTGCCGCAGCAATTTCATCTGTTGCAGCTTCTTTCCATTCAGCCCAGCCTGATAGTGTTGCTGCTTTGCCGGTAGCGGATGCCTCAGTATTCTGGTTGGATAAGGTGACTTGCATTTTCTGGTTGCTTGTTTCATTGCCTTGTATAAACATACTTGCTTTGTAGATTCCTGCATCTTTCACTGTAACAGTCTGACTGATTTCAAAATTTACAACTTTACCGTTGCTTCCATCAAAATGAAGTGCGGCGGAACCAGTCTTTGCATCTTTGTACTGACCAGACAAACCAATATTTCCGTCTTTTGGTGTCCAGCCGTTCAGGCTTTTTTCTTCAAACCCGCCATTGGTTAATAAGTTTTCCCGTGCGACCTTGATTGCGCACATGACGGTTTTTGTATCTCCATTAAAAGAAACTGAGCCTTTAATCGTGGACGTGCCAACAGTTGAACCGGTAGTATCGGTGATCGTGTCTGTGTTCCAGCTGACAGCGAGATCTTCCGTCGTTCCGTCATTGTAAGTTCCTTTTACGGTAGCGGGGAGCTTTGCAATGATATCTGCCTTTGATGTACCAAAATCTACATCAATGCTTGCATTTTCTATAGCATCCAGAGCTTTTTCTGCTTCGGCGCCTGTATGAACATATTTAAATACATTCAAAGAAGCAAGTGGTTTGCCTGTAAAATCAAACAAGGCCTGATTGTCAACCGCAGAACCTCCATACCATTGTCCGGCATCTTTAGGGTCATATTCTGCTGCAAAGGAAGATGCCCAACCGGAACCAAATTCTTCCCATTTGGCTTGGTTGTCTGCCAATACTTCGGCAGCGTTTTCAGCGTCTTTGTCATATATCTGAACCGGCAGCCATGCAGGTTCCCAATACATAACGCCGATTCCGGCATCGCCTACATTTGCAACAGCTTGGATAACGCTGCTGATTTCATCTGCCTGACCTTGAACACTAAAACGGTATCCGATAGATGTATCATCATTATTGCCGACTCTTACGGTGTTATCGTGACCGTCACCGTCATCCAAAGTGTATGCCCATGAAGTTTCAGCAACCATTACTTTTTTGTTGTAGGTAGTTGCAACGCTTTTCAGTACATTTGTTAAATTGTCTAAAGTTCCATGCCAGTATGGATAGTAGGAAGATGCAAATACATCATAATCTACGTTATTTGAATTTAAGTAAGAAGCTATTCCCGCATATTTGCCTGCAGTTTCAGGGTTAGTAAAATGGAGGGCTACAAGAATATCTTTCTTCGTGTTTTCAGCTACTGTACGGACCGCGCTGCTGCCGGCATTAAAAATTTTGCTCATATTAGCCTGCGTGGTTTCACCGCAGATTGCACCGGTGGTTTCATTTCCAATCTGTACCATTCCAACGTCTACACCGGCATTGATAATATCAGTCAGACTTTCCGTGGTCCAGTCTTTGACTAGAGTTACTTTTTCATCAACGGTCTTGCCTGCCCATGCTTTCGGAGCCTGCTGCTTGCCAGGATCAGCCCAGAAATCGGAATAGTGGAAGTCAATTAACACTTTCATACCTGCATCTGTTGCATATTTTCCGATTGTTTTTGCTTTTTCTACGTCATTATTTCCACCGCCGTAGCCGTTCTTATCAGCATCATAAGGATCATTCCATACACGGATACGGATATAGTTAACGCCTGCGTCTGCCAGCTGGTTAAAAAATGCCTGATCTTCAATGTTGTTTCCATTCCAATCCTTAAATACTACGCCGCTGTCCCGGAGGCTGACATACGAAGAAACATCCACGCCCATGATGAAGTCATTGCTGAGATTTTCTATTTTATCTACAAAGATGCCGGCATCTGTCACTATATCTGCGGCAACTAATGCATTTTTTGCGGCCTGCAGTACAGAGATTGCATTCTTTACATCATCTACAGTTTTGCTGTCTGCGTCATTGAGTACTGCTTTTGCATTGTTTAGCGCAGTCTGGAAGTCAGACCATCCATCTGCTTTGTAGTCGGATTCATTCAATGCATTGCAAGTATCAACAAGACTTTGCAAATCTGTTAAGAATGTTGATTTTCCGTCATCATCGGATCTGGTCACGATGATGTCGTCAAATGTCACAAATTGCTCAAGTGTCAGTGTAATTGTGACAACGAGTGTTGAAGTGTCAGTGATATGAAGCATTTCGGTGGCATTTTCTTTTGGAGCCCCCCAAGAACCGAAGACAATCTCTGAGGCTATTGAATTATCCGCATTGTTTTTTTCGGCTAAGGAAATAGTAGCAGTAGCATTGGAGTCTTTTCCGGCTTTTATGTATGCCTGATAGTATCCTGCTGTTGCATTTGGAATCTCATGCGTAAAGGTCATTGGTGTAGAAGCCCCATGCCAAAGAGCCCAATATTTACCGGAATAACCGGCTGAAGCATCGTTCTGAGTTTCATTTGTTGTTACTACTACATCACCGACGTTCGTCCAATCCGACAACCCGCCGTTGCTGTCAAAATCACATGTGTAAACAGTTTCATTTTCCGCAGCCCAGACAGAAGCAGTTCCCCCGCCCGGTATCCAAGAGAGATTCGGCTGCGTAAACACAGTTGCTGCTGCCAGAAAAACTGCCAGCGTTCGTTTTAGAAATTTGTTTCCTCCCATATTTTTTCCTCCAAATTAAAAAAATGCTTTTTAGAGTGACGTTATAGAAATTTCCGGTGCGAAGACTTCTATAAAATAATGAAAAAAAATGACGGCGCCAGTCATTTTAGTAACCAAGCGCAACACAATGTTGCGCAATCGGTTGTTCTTTTGATATAACTTTATCATGGGCAAAGTCTTTTTTCAATGTGCACGATTTATAATTATTTTTAAGGAAAATTAGTAATAATATACAAAAAGTTTGGGAAACAAGCAAGAATAGATGTTTAAAAGAGAAAAAATGGAAAGCGCAACAAAAAGCAAATAAAATTGCGCTTAAAAATTGAAAAAGGGTCGACAAATACGACAAAAACATTATGTAAATATTGTAAGAACTAGATAATTGAAGAAAGGTAATACCAATGATAAAATAAAAAAGAGGAATGCAGGATTGCGCAATAAATGCGCAACAAAGCAATCTGAAAAACATAGGACAATGGGAGGATAAAATTTGGAAGTAAAACTTTCAAATTTATCAGGATGGCGTAAAGCGCGCCAGAAGGAGGGAAGAATGAAAAGAGGAGAGAAAAAGCAAAGGAAAAGAAAATCCGTAACGGGGGTAGGATTTTTTCGAAGCATCCAGTTCAAATTGATTGCGTCATTCCTTGTACCAGTTATCTGTATTGTAATTTTGGGAGTAGTTTCCTATCAGAAGGCGTCTTCGGCGGTGACGAGAAGTTATACGAGTTCTGTGGAACAGACGATGGGGATGATGGGGGACTATCTGACGCTGGCAGTGGATACGGTGCAGAATACATATAAGAGTTATTTAAATGATGATTCGATGAAGTCTTATTTTATGGGGACGCTTTCAGGCGCAGATGGGGAAGTATTTAGCAGGCGGACTGCAACAGAGCTGAAAGGCAGTGTTACAGCGGATTCTATGATATCGAACATTTTTTTCTTGTCAGATAAGCAGGAGCCGATTACGACAACGAGTATCGCTGGACAGGAAGCTTATGAGAGCTTTATTTCAAGCATTCAGGGACAAATGGCAAAAAATGATGCAAATGGATACTTTTTATTCGGTAATCAATCGGCAACGGACGAATTGCTAAAAACCGAAAATTCGAAGTATTCTATGCGTCTGGTTAAACGAATGGTCAATACCAATTCTTATATGATGGTAGATTTGAGCTATGGTCTGTTGCGGGATAGTCTGATTTCACTGGATGTGGGCGAGGACGGTTATGTGGGGCTGATAACCTGTGACGGTGCGGAATTTGTTACGGAGAATGGAAGTGTCATTGCGCCGGAGACGGCTGTATTTACGGATAAGGAGTTTTATGAGAGGGCGCTTGCGGCAAGCGAGGATACCGGTGCGGAGGAAGTGGAGTATCAGGGAGAAAAATACATGTTCCTCTATCAAAAGATGGGAAAATCTGCGATGATTGCGGTGTTGATTCCGAATCGTCTGCTTCTTGCGCAGGCGGCGGATATCAAGCAGTTAACAATGATCATTTCCATTTTGGCGGCGGTTGTGGCGTTGGTTTTGGGAACAGTGATTTCCCAGAGCTTTTCCGGGACTATCCGCAGTTTGGTAAAACGTCTGAAACGAGTGGCTGACGGAGACCTTACGGTAGAGGTACATTCGAAACGCAAGGATGAATTTCGGGTTTTAAGTGACGGGATTGCAAGCATGATTCATAATATGAAGAAACTGATCACGGACATCACTGAGGCGAGCGAGGAATTGACAGGGGCGGCAGTTCAGGTGTCCGACTCCTCTAATATGTTTATGCAGACGTCGCGGAACATCCAGCTTTCTATTTCTGAAATTGAAAAGGGTGTTACCCGTCTGGATACGGATTCTGCAGATTGCCTGAATCAGATGGACGGATTGTCCGGTAAGATTACCAGCGTTTCGGACAATGCTTCTGAGATTTCACAGCTGACGGCAGCAGCCGGCGGATGCATTGTGGAAGGAATGCAGTCTATGGAAGGTCTGACAGAGAGTGCGAAGTCTACCACGAGAATTACAGCGGAAGTTATAACGGCGATTGAGGCTTTGGAAGAGAAATCGCGTTCGATCGGCAACATTATAGAAGCCATCAATGAAATTGCATCTCAGACGAACCTGCTTTCATTGAATGCATCTATTGAGGCTGCGCGCGCAGGGGAAGCAGGAAAGGGATTTGCCGTTGTTGCGGAGGAAATACGGAAGCTGGCGGATCAATCTTTGATGTCGGCAAATCAGATTGGCGAAATTATTGATGAAATGATATCGAATACGGTTGACGTGGTAGATATTGCAAAGCAGGCGGAGTCGGTAGTGGCGTCTCAGGAGGGGGCGGTAGAATCTACAACAAGGTCTTTTCAGGAAATTGACAAACAGGTGTCTCGTTTAATGGAAGCGCTTCAGATGATATCAGACAGCGTTGATAATATGGACAGTGACCGCTCGGCAACGTTAGGATCAATAGAAAGTATTTCGGCAGTTTCTGCGCAGGCGGCGGCTTCTTCTCAGGAAGTATATGCTACGGCGGATAAGCAGCTTGCTGCAATTACAAAACTGGAGACGGCGTCAGGCCAGCTTCAGAAGCGGGCATCCCAGCTTCGGGAAAGTTTGCAGCAATTTACGTTGTAAAATGATGGAAAATAGATTAGAATAGAGAGTAAGAAAAAGATGAAAGCTGCTTTGGATTATAGTGGCTTTCATTTTTGTATCATGAAAAATATCTTATTGCTTTAAAGCGGTAAAGAAAAGTGAGAAGGGATTTGAACAATGAAAGAGAGAGAAAAGTTTGGAAGCAGACTGGGATTCATTTTAGTATCTGCAGGCTGTGCGGTAGGATTGGGAAATGTGTGGAAGTTTCCTTATATCTGTGGTGAAAATGGGGGCGCAGCCTTTATTTTGATCTATTTGGCGTTTCTGCTTATTCTGGGGCTTCCGATTATGATTTGTGAATTTGCAATCGGACGGGGCAGCGGGAAAAGCATAGCAAAGGCGTTTGAAGAGCTGGAGCCTAAGGGAACGCATTGGCATAAGTACAAGTGGTTTGGAATCGCCGGAAACTATCTTTTGATGATGTTTTACACGATGGTAGGCGGATGGATGCTCTATTATGCCTACCGGATGATGACAGGGGAACTGCAGAAGCTGGAGGGAGATGCGGTAGCAGCATCGTTTCTCGGAATGCTGGATAATTCGGGCACAATGATTTTCTGGACAGTGCTTGCTATTGTTTTGGCTTTTCTCATTTGCTCACGGGGGCTGCAAAAGGGCGTTGAAAAGGTTACTAAGGTTATGATGGCGCTTTTGATCGTGCTGATTGTGGTTCTTGCTGTCCGTTCTCTGACCTTGAAGGATGCGGGAGAAGGAGTGGCGTTTTATCTGATTCCTGATTTTGAGAGGCTTTTGGAGAACGGAATCGGGAATGTGGTATTTGCCGCTATGTCCCACGCATTTTTTACTTTGAGCGTAGGTATCGGAGCAATGGAGATTTTCGGGAGCTATCTTGGAAGAGAACGCAGACTGACCGGGGAAGCGGTCAATATTGTCTGTCTTGATACTTTTGTGGCTCTGATGTCGGGACTTATTATTATTCCGGCTTGTTTTGCCTATGGAATAGAGCCGGATAGCGGACCTTCGCTTTTGTTTATCACGCTCCCGAATGTATTTCAGCATATGAGAGCCGGAAGAATCTGGGGAACCTGCTTTTTCATTTTCATGTCTTTTGCAGCGCTTTCTACAATTGTTGCTGTGTTTGAAAATATAATTGCAATGACCTGTGATATGTTTCGATGGGAGCGGAAGAAGGCGGTCGGAGTGAATCTGCTCGCAATTACTCTTTTATCAATGCCGGCAGTGCTGGGGTATAATTTATGGGCGGGTATTGAGCCGCTCGGAAGCGGTACGACAATCATGGATTTGGAAGATTTTCTTGTTTCCTATAACATCCTTCCGTTGGGAAGTCTTTTATATGTCATGTTCTGTACAAAGAAGAACGGATGGGGCTGGGATAAATTTGTGTCGGAAACCAATACGGGCTCAGGAATCAGGTTTCCGGGAGGTATCCGCTTGTATATGACAATCATTTTGCCGCTGATTATTATTGTGATTTATTTGAAGGGGTATTATGATATGTTCGCAGGCAAGGGGACGGCGATTCTTGCCTTTTGGATGATTGTTGCAGTGGCGCTGCTGGTTTTGGTGCTGAGTTTTGGCAGAAAGGGAAAGCGGCATTCGTGATAGGATAGATTTTGAAATTAAGGGAAAGTTGTCAAAAGAATTATGTGGAGACAGCGGGAGGAAGAATATGGAGCAGATGTCTTTATTTGAAAATCGAGAGCAAAGTGCGCCGCTTGCCAGCCGCCTTAGGCCGGAACGGCTGGAAGATTTTGTGGGGCAGGAACATCTGCTTGGAAACGGAAAAATGCTGAGGCAGCTGATTGAGCGCGACCAGATATCTTCTATGATTTTTTGGGGACCGCCGGGGGTGGGAAAAACAACGCTTGCCAGTATTATTGCGGGCAGGACAAAGGCGGATTTTATCAATTTCAGTGCGGTAACAAGCGGCATCAAGGAAATTAAAGAGGTGATGGGCAAAGCAGAAATCAGCCGTAAGATGGGAGTTCGGACAGTATTGTTCATAGATGAGATCCACCGTTTTAACAAAGCGCAGCAGGATGCTTTTCTTCCTTATGTTGAAAAGGGAAGCATTGTGCTGATTGGCGCAACGACAGAGAATCCGTCCTTTGAAATCAATGCGGCTCTGCTGTCCAGATGCAAGGTATTTGTGTTAAAAGCATTAGAGGAAAATGATATCGCTAAGCTGCTGCGCCATGCCATCCAAAGCCCTTCCGGTTTTAAAAATCAGAATGTGCAGATAACGGACAGGCAGATAGCGGCAATTGCAGCATTTGCCAATGGAGACGCCAGAACGGCGCTCAATACATTGGAAATGGCTGTGTTGAACGGGGAAATTTCCGCAGAGGGAATCACTGTTACGGATGAGGGCATGGAGCAGTGTATCAGCAGAAAGTCCCTGCTCTATGATAAGACCGGTGAGGAGCATTATAATATTATTTCTGCACTGCATAAGTCCATGCGTAACAGCGATCCGGATGCGGCGGTCTATTGGATGGAGAGAATGTTAGAGGGCGGCGAGAATCCGCTTTATATTGCAAGGCGGCTGATCCGTTTTGCCAGTGAGGATATAGGTATGGCGGACAGTCAGGCGCTGCAGGTGGCGGTTGCGGCTTATCAGGCGTGCCACTTTAACGGAATGCCGGAATGTGACGTGAATCTGGCTCATGCCGTAACCTATCTTGCAATGGCGCCAAAATCAAATGCGCTTTATGTAGCATGTGAGGAAACTAAGGCGGATATTCGAAGCGGCAGGGTGGATCCGGTTCCGCTTCAGCTAAGGAATGCGCCGACAGGACTGATGAAGGAGCTGAATTATGGCAAGGGCTATGAGTATGCCCACGATACAGAAGCGAAGTTGACCCGGATGGAATGTCTGCCTGAAGCGCTTGCCGGGAAAGAGTATTATCGTCCGGCAGGAGAGGGAGCGGAAGAGCTTGTGAAAAAACGGTTGGATGAAATTAAGGCGTGGAAAGCGGAGTAAAGATGGCTGGATGCTGTTCCACGCATTCTGTCGTTCCTGTAACCGTTGCAGAGTGCTTGTTTAGGCATTTTGCAGTTGTAATGCAATTGAATGTGTAATATAAATTTGATTCTAAGATACAGTAATTCGGCTTATGAGAATCTCGCTTATGGATTCTCATAAAAGGCGCCGTATTCGCGCCGTCCATCTGATTATGTGAAGCCGGTTTTGCTTTGCATAATCAGAAATTCCATATCTAACGAAACGAAAGTTTCAATCTACGTAACATTTCAGAATTTATCCAAAAGAGACGCGGTACGGGAAGCCTGTCTGTTTTTTCCTCTAAAAAATCAAAATAATGCGCACACTGGGTCAAAGAAAACTGTTATACCTATTAGAAGGGGGGAGAAATGTGTCTGTAGAATTAAAAGAAGAGTACGACAAAATATACCGGTATTGCTATTTCAAAGTACATAACAGCTACGTGGCGGAGGATTTGACACAGGAAGCCTTTCTTCGTTATTTTTCCCAGAGCACTTATATCAACAGGGGTAAGAAGCTTGCCTATTTGTACACGATAGCGAGGAATCTTTGCGTGGATTATTACGGCAGGAAAGAGAAACGGGAACGGCTGGGATATGAAGCGGAGGAAAATGAGGATTTGGGAAAAATTGCAAATGCAAGGGTGGAAGAACGGGATGAGATGGAAGCAGTGGAAAACCGGACTGCGGTAGAGTGGGCGGTTGGAAAGCTGCCGGAACCTCTGCGGGAGCTGATTTTGCTGAGATATGTCAATGAATTGTCAGTCTCAGAGACAGGGATGATTCTTCGCTTGTCACGTTTTGCAGTTTACCGAAGGGAACAGGAGGCGTTAAAGAAATTGCGGCATCTGCTGGGAGAGGAGGCGCAGATATGAATAAGAAAATGCGCAGGGAGTTAAAGGAAAGCTTTTGGGCGCCGGAGCCGGAGCGCAGAGATGATTTTTTGTCGGGACTGCAAAGTCCCAGAGAACCGCTGTATCGGTTCGTCCTGACACAGCTTGGTTATATACGTAAGCGGGGATGGGCAGCCGCTTTTCTGGTTCTGTTGGTGATTCTTGGAGTTGGAGAATATTGGGAAGATATTTCGGATGCTGCATTGTTTTGGAATATATCTGCATTCCTGCCGTTTTTTGCACTGACAGCAATTGTAGAGGTAGGACGTTCTAATCGCCGCGGGATGTCGGAATTGGAGAGTTGTACCAGATATCATCTGCCGGAAATACTATTGGTGCGGATGGGCAGCATAGGAGCCTTGAATCTGACTGTATTACTGGGGGTTTATTTCTTCCTGCAAAGCAGGATTTCCTATGGAACGCTGCGTACGATTGTCTATCTGTTTCTGCCTTATGTCTTGACAAGTGCACTGACGCTTCTGATACAAAATACCCGCAGAAAATGTGACGTGACCGTTTGCTGCGGCGCGGTGGGAATACTTGTCAGTCTGTGCACGGCAATTTTGCCAAGAATAGCAGAATACCTGTATGCAGAGAAATATTTTATCGCATGGGCGCTGTTTTTTATGTTTGCCTGCGGTCTGATGCTTAGGCAATTATGGAAAATGAAAGAGAATATGGAGGAAGGATTATGGAACTTGTACTTGACCGAGTAACCAAGCAATATAAAAATAAAATAGCCGTAGACCGGGTGTCTTATGTGATGCATCCGGGCGTTTATGGATTGTTAGGGGCGAATGGCGCAGGGAAGACTACGCTGATGAGGATGATCTGCGGTGTTCTGATGCCGGACAGCGGTGAAGTGAAAATGAACGGATTGGATGCAAAGGAAGAGGGGTATCGCGACGGGCTGGGTTATCTGCCGCAGGATTTTGGCTATTATCCCGAATTTACCGCAATGGATTTCCTGATGTATATGGCGGCATTAAAAGGGATACCAAAGCGGGAAGCAAAGAGAAAAGCGGCAGAATTGCTTGAACTGGTAAATTTGTCCACAGAAGCGAAGAAAAAAATGAAAGTTTTTTCCGGCGGGATGAAGCAGCGTCTGGGAATAGCACAGGCTTTGCTGAACAATCCGCTCCTGCTTGTCCTGGATGAGCCGACGGCTGGACTGGATCCAAAGGAGCGTGTAAAGTTCCGCAATATGATAGCAAAGCTGGGAAAGGATCGGGTCGTATTGCTTTCGACACATATCGTATCGGATGTGGAGTATATTGCGAATGAAATTCTGATTATGAAAGAGGGCAGACTGATTCATCATGGAACTTTGGAAGAAGTGATATCCGCCATACGCGGAAGGGTCTATGAATGTAAGACAGATGGGGAGACCGGGCAAAGGCTTGCTGAAAAATACCCCATCGTCAATCTCAGGGAAGAGGCGGACGGAGTCTTTCTGCGGCTTGTGAGTGGGAAAAAACCTTGTGAGACGGCTGTTTTGGCAGAGGAGACTTTAGAGGATCTGTACCTATATTACTTTAGCGGACGGGAGGAAAAGGATGATGAGTGATTTATGGACTTTAATTAAGTTCGAATATAAGAAGATTTTCCAGAAGAAGTCCAGTTGGATTGCGCTTATCGTTGTATATCTTTTCATTCTTTTGGGCGGGGTTCTGATGGAAATTGGATCCATTGAGGCTGAGGGTGAAAAAGTAAGCAGCAATTATGAAGATATGATGGCGCAGAAAAAGGAAGAATTAAATTACACGGGAGAGTATCTGGATGAGAATCTTTTTGCCGAAGCGCAGGAGGCATATTCGCATTTATCAATAGATTATGTAACAAACGCATGGAATAGCGTGGAAGACTGGGAGGACTATTGTACCTATGTCAGACCTTATCAATCGGTGGCGGGAATCTTTACGCAAACGGGAATGGATATCTTTTCATCGGATGTATCTCAGTTTTATGAATACCGGAAAACGGCTATGCAGAATACATATGAAGAGGAAAATCTATCGGAAAAGGAAATCAACCGCCATTTTAAGTGGGATGCACAAACGCAAAAACCATTTGTATATAGTTATACAGAAGGATATCAGAGGTTTGCTGCGCTGCAAT
>Ga0137307_102103_pt1 | contig 14748 bp, 11 predicted proteins | sample NAcewD2O_March_2_FD_97180 | JGI IMG/M metagenome (GOLD analysis project Ga0137307, IMG submission 97180) | Mouse cecal microbial communities from Vienna, Austria - N-Acetylglucosamine amended D2O_March | ecosystem: Host-associated > Mammals > Digestive system > Large intestine > Cecum | place...
ACAAGAATATGAAACGAATTTATGGCTATAAGATGGATGATTATTGGAGCAATATTGCAACGGTAGATTCCTACTATAAGACCAATATGGATTTCCTGAAACCGGAGGTTCGGAAGTATTTCTTCCACGACGGTCCGGGAGTATATTCCAAGGTGGACGATTATCCGCCGGCTAAATTTAACGTAGGATCAGATGTACGCAATAGTCTGATTTCCAGTGGATGTATTATCAATAGCAAAGTAGAGAACTCCGTATTATTTAAGAATGTATTTGTAGGCAAGAATTGTGTGATTAAGAACTCCATTATTTTAAATGAGGTATATATCGGAGACAATACGCACATTGAGAACTGCGTCGTTGAGAGCAGGGGAACTTTGAAAGCCAACACATACTACAGCGGAGATAATGGCGTGAAAATTGTTTTAGAGCATAACGAGCGCTATGTATTATAGACTAGAGGAAGGCGCTCAGGTCGAAAGGGGCTAATGAGAATGCAGATTACAGACGTGCGTGTACGCAGAGTAGAAAAAGAAGGAAAGATGAAAGCCATCGTATCCATTACGATTGATGAAGAATTTGTGGTTCATGATATCAAAGTCATAGACGGAGAAAAGGGATTGTTTATTGCAATGCCAAGCCGCAAGGCGGCGGACGGCGAATATCGGGACATTGCGCATCCGATAAATTCGGATACAAGAAGCAAGATTCAGCAGATTATTCTGGATAAGTATCAGAACGAAATGGCTGCGTTAGACGAGGCATAGCATAATTGATGAGATGGGGACAGGAACTGTGAACGGCGGCAGGTGAGACTGCGTTGGCGGGAACGGTTCCTGTTTTTTTGCTGTATCAGTCAGTCAAGTGAAGAAAAAGAAATGGGAATGGCTCAGCCTGCAGCTACACATTTGCTACGTAGCTGCAGCCAGTAACAAGAAAATAGAAAAAGCCATGAGCAGCTTGACAAAATCCTGATAATATATTATAGTCATATAGTTCACATTGTAAACTATATAAACGAAAATTAACTGCAAAAGTATAATTGTTTCCAATTTATACCCAATAGGAGAGAACAAATTATGGAAGATTTTAACTGGGTTTATATGATGGAAAAAATGCAGGATATCCGGCTTTTTTCCAGTCTTCACGTAAGACAGACAAAAAAAGACAGCATCATATCCTCTCAGGAATTGGATTTACTGTCCCGAATTCTATTGTCTGGTGAAGCGTTGACTCCTCTGGAGCTGACGGTAATGATGGGACTGAGTAAATCAGCGGTAAGCCGTTTGATTGAGCGTCTGGAAAAGAAGAGATTGCTTACAAAATTATATAATTTAAAAGATAAACGAAGCTATACGCTTCTTATTACAGAACAAGGTAATCAAGAACTGGAGCAGACATACCGGTATTATCTGGAGCCGATTTATAAACTCCGAAGAACTCTTGGAGAAGAGCGCTTTGAAAATTTAACAACACAAATCAAATATGCAAATCATATTTTACAAAACGGGAGGTAGACAGAATGACTTTTTATCAAGAACTTCAACTAAATCAAGCCGGCTCAAAAAAATACATCGCCAGCTTCCAAGATCCAAAAGAAAAACTCAAACATATTGGAATTTATTTATTCAAAATTTTTCTCAACATAGCTTTCAGCATGGTATTTATTATTTTATTCAGTATCATATTCGGCAGTGAAAACAGTATTGCGGGACTTGCAGTGCTTCTTTGTGTTTTGGTTTTCCGATCTGCTGACCTAGGAATTCGTGCTTCGCATGCAGTTTTTGATATTTTTATCGTGTTCTCAATCCTTGCAGTAGGTCCAAAAGTATCTAATCTTGTTCCTGCCGGCGGCGCTTTTTTCATCAATATTATCTGCATTCTGCTTTTAATGGTGCTTGGCTGTCACAATGTAATTATGTCTAATCACTCTACCTTAGTGCTTTCTTACCTTCTCCTTCAGGGGTATGACGTCAGCGGTAATGCATATAAAATGCGTCTGGCTGCTCTTTTGGTTGGAGCGGTCTTAAGCGCTGCTGTTTTTTACCGCAATCATCGGAAAATAAAATATAAACGAAGCTTTAAAAGTTTGTTCCAGGAGTTTGATTTAGCTTCTGCGCGTACCCGGTGGCAGCTTTGCCTTACCTTCGGTGTATCTAGTGTCATGCTGATTGCTTCTCTTGTGGGAATTCCAAAGGCAATGTGGGTAGGAATTGCAGCGATGTCTGTGCTTGCGCCATTCCGAAGTGATCTTGAGTACCGTGTAAAATATCGTGCTCCGGGAAATATTTTGGGGAGTATTCTTTTTCTGTTATTATATTATATATTACCGGAGGGCAGCATTGCATATTTGGGAATACTTGGAGGGATTGGCCAAGGACTTTCCGCCAGCTATGGATGGCAGACAACGTTTAATGGTCTTAGTGCGCTTTCTATTGCGGTTCCTGTCTTTGGCGTGCCATTTGCGATTTTTCTCAGGATTTTTAATAATTTATTTGGCTCCGTTTATGTATGGCTGTTTAATCGAACATTTGAACCGTTTATTTCTTTTGTCAATAATAAATGGGAGAAATCAATTGCTTCATAATAATAACCGCAAATGTTTCGATTACGAAATGGGAAACTCATGCCAGATTCAGGGGTGACAAATCAAAAAAAATCTTGTAAAATAAATAGTTGATAATGTTTGAAGGCTGGAGGAACGAAAATGTTAAAAGCGGTTATATTAGCAGCGGGAAAAGGAACCCGTATGAAATCTGATTTGCCGAAGGTAGTGCATACAATTGAAGATAGGTGTCTGGTAGATTATGTGGTAGATGCGGCAAAGGCTGCCGGAGCGGACGATATTTGTCTGGTCGTTGGATATCAGGCAGATGTGGTAAAGGGCAGTATTGCAAACAAAGATGTGAAATATGCGATGCAGGAAGAGCAGTTAGGGACCGGTCATGCGGTAAAATGCGCAAAGGATTTTATAGGAGTGGAAGGAGAGACACTGATTTTATTCGGTGACACGCCGTTGATTACCGCAGAGACATTGAAGCGTCTGCTGATTCATCACAAAGAGAATGGGAATGCGGTAACCGTACTTTCTGCAAAGATTGACAATCCGACCGGATATGGAAGAATTATCAGAGACGAGAACGGGAATTTCTTAAAGAGCGTAGAGCATAAGGATGCAACCGAGGAAGAGCGTGCTTCCCACGAGATTAATTCCGGCATGTATATCTTTGATACCAGAGAACTGAGTCAGGCATTGGATGAGTTGACGCCAAATAATGCACAAGGGGAATACTATCTGCCGGATACGCTGACAATTATTAAGGATAAAGGCTTAAAAGCAGATGCATTTGCATTGGAAAGCCCAGAGGACATTTCCGGCTGCAATGACAGGGAACAGCTTGAGGAAGCTGCCGTAATCATTCGGAGAAGAAATCGTAACAGGTAGAAGAAAGGCAGAGAATACATGTATATCATAGCAGGACTTGGCAATCCGGGAAATTTGTATGCGCATACAAGGCATAATGTAGGATTTGATGTCATTGATATTATTGCAGACAAATATAATATAGATGTCAGGGAGAAGAAACACAAGGCATTTTGCGGTAAGGGCGTGATTGAGGGGCAGAAGGTGATACTGGTAAAGCCTCAGACCTTTATGAATTTAAGCGGCGAAAGTCTGGTTGAGTTTGTAAATTATTATAAGGCAGATCCTGCAGGGGAACTGATTGTTATCTATGATGATATCACTTTAGAGCCGGGAAGGATGCGAATCCGCCGAAAAGGAAGCGCCGGAGGGCATAACGGAATCAAGAATATTATTGCCCGGACGGGTACGCAGGAATTTCTGCGGGTAAAGATCGGCGTGGGCGCCAAGCCGCCGGGATGGGATCTCGCGGATCATGTGCTGGCACATATGTCAGGAAAAGAAAAAAAGCTTGCCGAGGAAGCGTTTCTAAATGCGGCGGACGCCGTTTCGCTTCTGGTAAATGGGGAAATTGACAAGGCAATGAATATATATAACTAATGGAAAGGGACAGTGCCTCGCAGCGGTTTGCGGGGCATTACTCTTCAGTAAGAAAGATGGAGGAAAAATTGAAAGCGTTTTTGGACCCTCTTTATGAATTAGAGGAACTACAGGAGGCAAAAGAGCAGGCAAAATCCAGCGGTATTGTACAGATATCCGGCTGTATTGATGCACAGAAGTCACATATGATGTATGGTTTGGGCGATGGTTTTAAGAATAAAATCATCGTTACTTTTAGTGAAATAAAGGCAAGGGAGCTGTACGAGGATTACCGCTTTTTTGACAAAGAAGCACTGAATTATCCTGCAAAGGATTTATTGTTCTATCAATCTGATATCCGTGGAAATCTGCTGACGAAAGAACGGATTGCATTGTTAAAGCGATTGGCAGATGAAGAACCGGTTACGGTAATTACTACATTTGATGCATTGATGAACCGGATGGCTGAACCGGATAATTTTTCGAAGGCAGTTCTGCACATTGAGGCGGGAGAAGAGCTTGAAATAGAAAAGACAACGCATCAACTTGTGCAGATGGGGTATATGAAGAATTATCAGACAGAAGCGCCGGGAGAATTCGCGGTGCGCGGCGGGATTTTGGACGTGTACCCGCTGACGGAGGACAATCCGTATCGGATTGAAATGTGGGGGGATGAAGTAGATTCCATCCGCAGTTTTGATGCGGAAAGCCAGCGTTCCATAGAAAATCTGGAAAAAGTTTCGATTTATCCGGCAGCGGAATTTGTTCTGACCAAAGAAGCTGCCAGTATGGGATTGAAAAAAATGGAACAGGAGAGCAAGCGGGCAGAGAAGAAGTTTCGGGAAGAAATGAAGACGGAGGAAGCGCACCGGGTAAAGACGAGTTTTGAAGCATTCCGGGAGGAAGTGTCAGAGCTTTCGGGCGGTGCAAATCTGGATGACAGGATTTCTTATTTCTGGGAGAAAAGCGTCAGTCTGCTGGACTGTTTTCAGAAGGAAGAGACAATTGTTTTTCTGGATGAACCGGTAAGGCTTTTGGAAAAGGGAAGGGTGACGGAGCAGGAATTTTCGGACAGCATGAAGCAGCGTCTGGAAAAGGGCTATATACTTCCGGGGCAGATGGATGCGCTCTATGGTAAGGAGGAGATACAGGCAAAGTTTTCAAAAATGCATTGTATTGCACTTTCTGCGTTGGACATGAAGCTGAATGAACTGGACATAAAGAGCCGCTTTCATGTTCAGGTGAAAAGCGTCAACCCCTATAACAATAGCTTTGAGCTGTTGATTAAAGATTTAAAGCGTTACAAAAAAAATGGGTATAGGGTTATACTCCTATCAGGATCAAGGACAAGGGCAGAGCATCTTGCAGGAGACATTGCGGCAGAGGAATTGAACTGCTTTTACACGCAGGACTATGACCATACGGTAAAGCCGGGGGAAATTATGGCGGCGTATGGCAAGGTGAAGCGAGGCTATGAATATCCGATGCTGAAATTCGTTGTTATCTCAGAGAGCGATATTTTCGGCAGCGAAAAGAAGAAGAAAAAGAAACGGCGGATTTATGAGGGGGAAAAAATACAAAGTTTTAACGATCTTTCCATTGGAGATTATGTAGTGCATGAGAATCATGGGCTTGGCATCTACCGGGGAATTGAGAAGGTAGAGGTGGATAAGACCGTTAAGGATTATATTAAGATAGAGTATGCAAAGGGAGGTAATCTCTATATACTTGCCACCCAGCTAGAGCTGATACAAAAGTATGCCGGTGCGGATGCGAAAAAGCCAAAGCTGAATAAGCTTGGAAGCGCAGAGTGGCATAAGACGAAGACAAGAGTCCGGGGGGCAGTTAAGGAGATAGCGGAGGAATTGGTACAGCTATATGCCGAGCGGCAGAGTAAAGAAGGATTTGTCTATGGGGCGGATACGGTCTGGCAAAAGGAATTTGAGGAAATGTTCCCGTTTGAAGAGACGGAGGATCAGGAGCTTGCGATAGAAGCTACCAAGAAAGATATGGAGAGCGCGAAGATCATGGACCGCCTGATTTGCGGGGATGTGGGCTACGGCAAGACGGAGGTGGCGATCCGAGCCGCATTTAAGGCGGTGCAGGATGGCAAGCAGGTGGTGTATCTGGTGCCGACGACAATTCTTGCACAGCAGCATTACAATACCTTTGTTCAGAGAATGAAAGATTTTCCTGTGCGGGTAGATTTGCTCTGCCGTTTTCGGAGTCCCTCAGAGCAGAAAAAAACAATTGCAGATTTAAAAAAGGGAATGGTGGATATTGTAATCGGAACCCACCGGGTATTGTCAAAAGATGTGCAGTATAAGGATCTGGGGCTTCTGATTGTGGATGAGGAGCAGCGTTTCGGTGTTGCCCATAAGGAGAAAATCAAGCAGTTGAAGACAAATATTGACGTTCTGACATTGACGGCAACTCCGATTCCGAGAACGCTTCATATGAGTTTGATCGGTATCCGTGATATGAGCGTATTGGAGGAGCCGCCGATGGACCGGATGGCGATTCAGACCTATGTCATGGAATATAACGAGGAAATGATACGGGAAGCCATCAATCGGGAGCTGGCGCGGGGCGGGCAGGTCTACTACGTTTTTAACAGGGTGAATCAGATTATAGAGATGACGGCGAAAATAGAAAGCTTGGTAGAGGATGCAGTCGTAGCATTTGCCCACGGACAGATGAAGGAGCGGGAGTTAGAGGATATTATGTACCGGTTCATCAACGGGGAGATTGATGTGCTGGTATCTACAACGATTATTGAGACGGGATTGGATATTTCCAATGTCAATACAATGATTATCCATGATGCGGACAATATGGGCTTATCCCAGCTTTATCAGCTGAGGGGGCGCGTGGGACGTTCCAACCGGACGGCATATGCCTTTTTAATGTACCGCAGGGATAAAATGTTAAAAGAGATTGCAGAAAAGCGTCTGGCGGCAATTAAGGAGTTTACGGAGCTGGGCAGCGGCTTTAAGATTGCCATGCGGGATTTGGAGTTAAGAGGTGCGGGAACGCTGCTGGGGGAGAGCCAGAGCGGGCATATGGAAGCGGTCGGCTATGACCTCTATTGTAAGATGCTCAATGAAGCGGTAAAAAGTGCGAAGGGAATAGAAGGAAGAGAACAGTTTGAGACTTCCGTCGATGCCAAAATTGATGCATTTATTCCGGTCAGCTATATTCCGAACGAATATCAGAAACTGGATATTTATAAGCGGATAGCGGGAATCGAGACTGATGAAGAAAGCGGAGAAATGTTAGAGGAGCTGATTGACCGTTTCGGCGATCCGCCTAAGTCGGTGACGAACCTATTGCTGATTGCAAAGCTCAAGGCGAAGGCGCATCAGGTCTATATGAAAGAAATTGTACAAAAGGGAAATGAGATGAAATTCGTTCTCTATGAACAGGCTAAGATAGATGTAGCGAGGATACCGGAGCTTGTGGATGTCTATAAGACCAGATTGAAATTTACGCCGGATGCCAAGGGACCGTATTTTACCTTGATTCTTCGGAATAACGATAGGAAAGACAATAAGGATGATATGGAGCTGATGGAGGAGTTTTTGGATGAGGCGGGAAGGATATTGTTGTTGTAAGTCGTCATTAAGAACAGAATTGCCTGCGTTAGCCAGAAGCTGGATTTTGCAGGCGTTATCCAGCTTCTGGCATTGCCGCATAAAAAAGCAGTCCAAATCCTTTCGCAAGTATATCTGCGACGGTCTTTGGACTGTTTTTTCGTCCGGCTCGCAGTATGCACGAAAATTTCACATTTAACATCTTGCGGCTTCAGGGAAAAAGTCTTATAATAAACTAGATTGCCGCAGGGTGTGCAAAGGTATTAGAATGATAAACAACAGGAGGAATCCGATATGAATTGGAAAAAAGGAACATCTCTGGTACTTGCCGGAGTAATGGCGTCATCTGTTTTATTTGCAGGATGTGGAAAGAGCATAGATAAAGATGCCGTAGTTGCAACATTGGGGGATAAAGAAATCTCTTTGGGATTTGCAAATTTTATGGCGCAGTATCAGGCGATTACCTATGATAGATATTTCCTTTCCATGTATGGCGAAGATATGTGGAATCAGGATATATTCGGGAACGGAAGTACCATGACAGAAACGGTGAAGGACGGCGTCTTAGAGAGCATAGAGATGAGTTATCTGTTGGAACAGCATATGGAGGAATATAAGGTTGAGATAACAGATGATGAATTGTCTGCAATGCAGGAGACTGCAAAACAGTTTATGGAGGATAACTCCAAGGGAGCGATAAAGGCGTTGGGTGCTGAGGAAGAATATGTAACGGAAATGCTTCGGCTGAGCATGATTCAGACTAAGATGCAGGAAGTAATTCAGAACGAGGCAGACACCGAAGTCAGCGATGAAGAAGCTGCGCAGAGAACCTTCAGCTATATCCAGATCAATGCCAATAGTTACACGGATGATGATGGAAACAGTGTAGACTATACAGAGGAAGAGAAAGAGGAACTGGCAGAGAAAGCAGAAAATGTGGCAAAGGCTGCTGCTGATGATTTCGACGGAGCTGCTGCGGACAATGATTATACGGTAAGTACCTACTCCTATGGGGCAGATGAAGATAACAGTACGATGGATGAAGCTGTGACGTCAGCCGCAGATAAATTAAAAGAAGGCGAAGTATCCGATTTGATTACTACAGAAGCTGGAACGTATTATATTATCCGTCTTGACAGTGAGTTTGATGAGGAGGCAACAGAGACAAAGAGAGAGTCTATCATCGACACAAGAAAATCGGAGCATTATACGGAGATAACGGACGGGTATAAAGAAGCTGCTGAGTGGAATGTGAACGAGAAGGTATGGGAAGCGGTAAATTTTGACGAACTGTACACCGTTTATGAAGAAGAGTCAACAGAAGCAGTAGAAGAAACAGAGAATTAACATTTACAGTGAAAGCGACGGGGCTGGACATTATGTCACAGCCTCGTTTTTATGCACAGGGGCGCATGAGGAAAGTAGCAGCAGAAGCTGCATGCGCCCCGCGCGGTGAGCAGGAGGAATAAATCTTCCTGCTCGATTGCACAGGGGCGCACAAAGAAAGCAGCAGCAGAAGCTGCATGCGCCTTGCTCGATTCGTATAGATATACATTTTAATTGATTGGAGGCGGATAGAAGGATGGAAAATATTATTTTAATCGGTATGCCAGGAGCCGGAAAAAGTACAGTAGGGGTAGTATTGGCAAAAATCTTGGGCTTTGATTTCGTAGATTCTGATATTGTAATACAGCGGCAGGTGGGAAAGCGTCTGTGTGATATTTTGGAGGAAGAGGGGCTGGAAGCCTTTTTGGAGACAGAGAACAGGATTAATTCGGGGCTGAACTTGAAGAAAACCGTGATTGCGACAGGTGGAAGCGTGGTATATGGAAAAGAGGCAATGGCACATTTGAAATCCATTGGGGCAGTGATATACCTGCAATTATCCTGTGCCGCCGTCGAACGGCGTCTTGGAGATTTGAAGCGCCGCGGAGTGGCGATGAAAGAGGGAGAGAGTTTGCGTGAATTATACGAGGAGCGCAGTGATTTGTATGAAAAATATGCGGATTATATATTGGATTGCAATAATTTGACAATAGAAGAGACGATTGCGCAGGCAGTAGAGCTTTGCCGTTCAATAGCAGAAGTTTAGATAAAAAATATCATTTATCCTAGCATGAATTTGCCGGAATGGTAAATACTATAGCTTATGAAAATCCCGTTTTTGGATTCTCATAATAAAGTAATCGGATCAGTCGTAACAAAAAGACGGGAAATGAATAAGATATATGAAGAGGTTCTATACAAACAGGACATTGGAGGCGATGGAGAGTGAATTATGCGTTTCTTTGGTTTACAAGAAATAGAGAATGGATTATAATGTAATTTAATGGGAAAAGAAAAGTGGATTTTTTATCAAAAGTTACAATATTATATATTTTTTGTAAAAAATGCCAATGAAATTCGCTTGACAAAAGAGTGAAATAATTACTATAATGTTGTGTTCGTATAGAGTGTGATTGATTTGAAATTTCGTATAGAGGTGCAGTAATGGAACAGTATGTGATCAAAGGCGGTAATCCTCTGGTTGGTGAAGTCGAGATAAGCGGTGCAAAAAATGCGGCGCTTGCAATTCTCGCTGCGGCAATCATGACCGATGAGACTGTAACAATAGATAATTTACCAAATGTCCGTGATATCAATGTATTACTTGATGCAATGGAAGGGATAGGTGCGAAGATAGAGCGTCTGGATACGCACAAGGTAAGGCTCAATGGTTCGACGATTCATGATTTGACCGTAGCATATGAATATATTAAGAAGATTCGGGCTTCGTACTATCTGCTGGGGGCGTTGCTTGGCAAATACCGCAGAGCCGAAGTGGCGCTTCCTGGAGGCTGTGATATCGGAAGCCGGCCGATTGACCTTCATCTGAAAGGATTCCGCGCATTGGGTGCACATGTGGACATTCAGCATGGACTGATTACTGCATCTGCAGAGAAGCTGGTTGGCGGACATATCTATCTGGATAAGGTGTCGGTAGGGGCAACTATCAATATTATGATGGCAGCGGCGATGGCAGAGGGTAAGACGATTATCGAGAATGCTGCGAAGGAGCCGCATGTCGTAGATGTGGCTAACTTCTTAAATAGTATGGGCGCAAGAATCCGCGGTGCGGGAACAGATGTTATCCGCATTGTAGGCGTGGAGCAGCTTCATAAGACAGAATATTCGATTATACCGGATCAGATAGAGGCGGGAACCTTTATGTTTGCAGCAGCCGCAACGAAGGGGGACGTGACGGTAAAGAATGTCATCCCGAAGCATTTAGAGGCAACTACGGCAAAGCTTTTAGAGGTTGGCTGTGAGGTGGAAGAATTGGATGATGCGGTTCGTGTAGTTGCGTCGAAGCCGCTGAACCATACACAGGTTACAACACTTCCGTACCCGGGATTTCCGACTGACATGCAGCCGCAGATGTCTGTGGTTTTAGCAGTTGCACAGGGAACCAGTACAGTAACGGAGAGCATTTTTGAAAACAGGTTCAAGTATGTGGATGAATTGACGCGTATGGGCGCTCAGATTAAGGTAGAGAGCAATATTGCGATTATCACCGGAGTGAATGGTTATACCGGCGCAAGAGTCAGCGCACCGGATCTTCGCGCGGGGGCGGCGCTTGTAATTGCAGGGCTGGCGGCAGACGGGGTAACCGTTATAGACGATATTCAGTACATTCAGCGTGGATATGAGAATTTTGAGGGTAAATTGTCAGAACTTGGCGCACAGATAGAAAGAGTAAGTTCCGAAAAAGAAATTCAGAAATTTCGTTTGAAAATATCATAAAAGAGAGAGCTGTCCGCCAGATGGGTGAACAGCTCTTTTCTACGTGTCAATATTAAATCAGAGATTTGATAAATAACGGGCTTTTATCTAAATCAATACAATCGCCGTCATCTAACTGAACCAACGGCTTGGATAAACGGTTGCGGTTCAAGAGTACAATCTTGGCGCTTCTGCCGTCGCTTAGCATAACCCGGTTATTTTGATAAGTCGTTGCGATTCGTTCTAAGAAAGTCAGTATGTATTTCGGTTTGTATTTCTGGAAACCGTCTTTTTCAAATTCTGCAATTACCTGAAACGGACAGAGCGGCTCCCGATAAGAACGGGCAGCAGTCATTGCGTCGTAAACATCGGCAATGGCTATAATAAGCGCATAGTCATCAATTTCGTTCATGGTAATTCCCATAGGATAGCCGGAACCGTCGCAGCGTTCGTGATGCATCAGAGCAGCTTTCTTGACATGGGAATCTAACGGCTGGTTCTTTAAAATATCATAACCATACTGTGGATGCTGCTTAATCAGCGCAAATTCTTCGTCTGTAAGCTTTGTCTCCTTGTTCAGAATTTCATCAGGAATTTTTGTTTTGCCGATGTCGTGCAGTAATCCGGCTAAAGTAAGCGTGTCAAGCTCTTCCTCGGAAAAATTCAGCCAAGTGCCGATCATTCTGGAAATCAGTGCGACATTCAGACTGTGGGCATACGTGCTGTCATTGTCCATGCGCATGTTATGCAGCATATCAAAAAACTCTATTGAAGTACTCTGGGAACCGAGCAGAGAAGCCGTCTCCCGCAGCAGAACGTCCTTATTCATAGTGCCGCCTGAATTGAGAAAGGCGGCAAAGCATGACTTCAAATCATTCGTGCGCAGTGTAAAATCTACCTGAAACCGCTGGAACTGAGGACTGTTCTTTACTTTTTGAGAATAAGATGCTTTTGCAAGAACTCCGTCATCCGGCGTCTGCGGCTTGGCTAAAGTGCCGGAGCTTATGGGAGGAGGAGCAGCTTTGATGTCCTGAATCTGTACCAATTTAATCCCATAGAAATCAATTCTGGAAATCATTTTATTGGTCAGCTCGCTATTCTCTTTGACAATGACTTGTCCATTCGGTGTCATGACCGGCGCTGCAGTTATCATGCCCGGCTGTAATTCCTTAATCTGATATTCTTTCATATTTGTAAAAACCCCATTTTCATAACATAAAAAGACCATATAACTAGTATAGTATTTTGGTAATAAAAGGTCAACAGAAAAAAAACAATAAGCCTTGACTTTTTATTGAAATAGGTGTATTTTAACAACTAGAGGTTTTAAATTTCATATTGCTACATCGTGATGTTTCTATTTATATGGTACATTGCAATTTCTCTTATTCAGAGTGATGGAGATACATAGGATCGGTGAAGTCACGGCAACCCCAGAGATGGAAGGTGCCCGCCTGAGCGAGTAAGTCGAACAATAAGAGGATTTGATTTTAGTTTAATTGTTATAACTATCGGGTCCGCTTGTTTTTCAAGCGGACTTTTTTAACGAATGAAAGGAGACTACATATGGAAAAACGCTTGTTCACATCGGAATCAGTAACAGAGGGTCATCCCGATAAAGTGTGCGATGCGGTTTCGGATGCAATTCTGGATGCATGTATGGCGCAGGACCCGCAGAGCCGCGTGGCGTGTGAGGCAGCATGTTGTACGGGCTTTGTGTTGGTGACGGGAGAAATCACAACAAAAGCACAATTGGATATTCCTGCCATTGTGAGAAATACGGTAAATGAAATCGGTTATGATCATGCGGAAACCGGCTTTGACGGACATACTTGTGCAGTCATGGTCGCATTGGACCAGCAGTCCGCAGACATTGCGATGGGCGTAGACCAAGCATTGGAAGCAAGAGAAAATAAAATGTCCGATGAGCAGATTGAAGCCATCGGAGCAGGGGATCAGGGAATGATGTTTGGTTATGCAACCAATGAAACCGAAGAATACATGCCGTATCCGATTTCGCTTGCGCATAAATTGGCATTGCAGCTTGCAAAAGTGAGAAAAGACGGAACCTTGAAATATTTAAGGCCGGACGGAAAATCTCAGGTGTCTGTAGAGTATGACGAAAATGGCAAGCCGAAGAGATTAGAAGCAGTGGTGCTTTCCACACAGCACGACGAGAATGTGACGCAGGAACAGATTCATGCAGATATCAGGAAGTATGTTTTTGATCCGGTACTTCCGGTGGAATTAGTGGATGGAGATACCAAGTTCTTTATCAATCCGACCGGACGTTTTGTCATCGGCGGACCTCACGGAGACGCCGGTTTAACGGGACGCAAAATCATTGTGGATACCTATGGCGGGTATGCCCGTCACGGCGGCGGTGCATTTTCGGGCAAAGATTGTACGAAGGTTGACCGTTCAGCGGCATATGCGGCGCGTTATGTTGCAAAGAACTTGGTTGCGGCAGGATTGGCAGAGCGGTGCGAGATTCAGTTATCTTATGCAATCGGCGTGGCACAGCCTACGTCGATTATGGCGGATACCTTCGGAACAGGAAAAGTTTCCGATGACAAGCTGGTTGAAATTATTCGTGAGAATTTCGATCTCCGTCCGGCAGGCATTATCAAAATGCTGGATCTGAGAAGACCGATTTACAGACCGACAGCGGCTTATGGACATTTTGGACGGAATGATCTGAATCTTCCGTGGGAAGCATTAGATAAGGCGGATGATTTGAAGAAATATTTATAAGCAGCCATTCTGCCGTCGCTGGAACGGCTAAAGAGAGTGAACAGTAACACACTTTATGAAAGTTTTAGAATTATTTCTGGAAATTTCATGGGAAAAAACGGAATTCATGCTATAATGGGTCATGAGAGCGCAGGCTCTCATGACTTTTTGTATGCACAGGATTGCATAAGCTGCATGGTGAGTAGGAGAGGCAAAATGAAGCTCAAAACAAGACTGATTATATCATTTTGTATCATTATATTTGTCCCGATGGGGCTGATGGCGTGTTCGCTCTATGGATTTCAGCGTTTTCAGCTTCGGGAGATTGCACAGACATACGGAATGGGGGAGAGCAGTGATTACACCTATCTGACGAATTCTACGCAGCTGCTGAACCGATATACGAAACAGATTTGTCAAGAGCTTTTGACAGTGGCGGAAGAGGATACGGTGAAATTGGAGGATTTCACATATCTGGAGGAGATGAATAGCAGACTTTTGGGGAAATACTCGTTTCTTTTGGTGCGCAAGGACAATGCCATTATTTTTAAAGGAGGCGGAGATGCAAAGATATCTGCGGATACGCTTCCGGCTTACGGAGAGGGAGACGCCAGTCCCGATTCCCGCTATTTTTTGAACGGGGATACGCAGTCTCTGGTG
>Ga0137307_102106_pt1 | contig 14741 bp, 13 predicted proteins | sample NAcewD2O_March_2_FD_97180 | JGI IMG/M metagenome (GOLD analysis project Ga0137307, IMG submission 97180) | Mouse cecal microbial communities from Vienna, Austria - N-Acetylglucosamine amended D2O_March | ecosystem: Host-associated > Mammals > Digestive system > Large intestine > Cecum | place...
CGGGATATGAATAAGACGCTTTTTAACATGGATTTCAACATGGGCACCGAGTAGGGTTGATAAGACTGTTTTTAAAGGTTATAATGGTAAACAAAAAGCCCTGGGAGTTTTTTGAATTTGGGAGGCGGATGTTCATGTCAACATTAGAAAAAACCATAAATCTTTTAAATGCCCTGCCGGAACGGCAGATAGAAATCATATATAGCTTTGTGCAGTTCCTCAGCGCGCAGCAGAAGGCCGGGGAACCCGCAGCCGGGGAATCTTTGGACGATATCTTTCATAATATCGTGGGTGTGCTGCCGGATACCGGAAAGACACTTGGGCAGTACAGGGAAGAAAGGATGCGGGATAAATATGAAACTGTTGATTGATACGAATGTGATCCTGGACATGGTCTTTGGAAGAAACGGCTGTGAAACCTCAATGGAATTATTCAGAAGGATCAGGGAAATCGGTGCCGCCGCATATGTAACCGCGTCATCTGTGACGGATCTCTTTTACATCATTCGCAAAGAAACACATGATACGGAAAAAGCATATGCTGTGTTGGAAAACATCTTTAAACTGGTATCAGTTTTTGCTGTGTCGAAAAAAGATATTGAGAGCGCGCTCAAAGAAAAATGGAAAGATTTTGAGGATTGCGTACAGTATATGACAGGAAAAAATAATGAGGCGGATTATATTATCACCGTGAACAGGAAGGATTATAAAGAGGATTCCCTGCCTGTTTTGACGCCGGCCTCCTGGATGGAGAAGATGGCCGGTTTGGAGAAAGAATAAGTGCCTTTCTCAAATAAAGAATGATTTCGCTTTTATGGCGCGGATTAATCGATGGGTACCTTAGTTCATCAGAAACGATAACAGTGTCATTTGTCTTTGGGCAGGTGGCACTTTTTGCGTTTTAATGGGCATAGAAAAATGAAAGGCCCGGTTAAAAAAATTATGGCGGTAACTATGCTAAGGAATACGTATAAATGATTCAATGCGTATTGATGTTGCGGATTTGGAGATTCTATCGTGTAATGGGATATCAAAAGAATAAAGGAGAAATTAGTTTATGCTTATTGCGGTTGACCACGGCAATTATGCCATTAAGACAGTAAACCATACATTTGTCTCAGGTTTGGCGGAGCATTCCACCAGGCCGCCCATGACAGATGAAGTGCTGGAATATGACGGGAGGTTCTGGGCGCTTTCAGGCCAGCGGATTTCCTATATGAAGGATAAAACAAAGGATGAGCGTTTCTTTATCCTGACCCTGTTCGCGATCGCGAAAGAAATGTGGAATCTTTCAAGCGGGCCCGTGTCCGAGCCGGTTGACCTTGCGGTCGGGCTCCCGCCGGAGCATTACGGCCTTTTAAGGAACACGTTCTCGCAGTATTTCAAGCGGAGGGAGCCGGTGCGGTTTACGTACAACGACAGGCCGTTTACCATCACGGTCAGGAACGTCCTGGTTTATCCACAGGCATTCGCGGCCATCGCCCCGTATAAGAGCCGGCTGAACCAGTACCTGCGGGTGTTTCTGGTGGATATCGGCGGGTATACCACTGACGTGCTGCTGCTTAGGAGCGGGAAACCGGACATGCAGTTCTGCAGGAGCCTGGAAACTGGCGTGATTACGATGGATAACGATATTATCCGGCGTGTCGGCGCGCTCCATGACATGCGGATCGAGGACGAGCATATCAGCGCCGTCCTGACAGGCAGGGAGACCATCCTGCCGGAAGGGGTGATAAAGACAATACGGGAAACAGCTGCGCAGCACGCGAAGGATATATTGGATAAGCTGCGTGAGCTGCAGGTGGACCTGCGTTCCAATCCGGCGGTTTTTATTGGAGGCGGCAGTTTATTGTACCGCAGATATCTGGAGGATTCGCCGTTGGTTGCCCAGGGCATTTTCCTGGATGAGGTTAACGCCAACGCGGCAGGGTATCAGACACTGGCCCAGGCCCAGTTGTCATCCCGCCATACATGAAACTGAGAGAGTCCGGCAAGGCGCGTTGTCAGCGCGTTTTGCCGGATTACAGGAAATGATTTTATGCTTTGATGGCAGATGGGGGTTGGTATTTTGAAAAAGAATGGAAAATATCGATTTACGCTGCAGTTCGGCATGGATTCCGATGAGGAGGTACGGGCGGGCGAACTGCTGGAACGCTTGGGAAACCGGAAAAGCGTGGTGATTGTGGCTGCCCTCTGCGAGTATATGGAAGCCCATCCGGAGATGTTCGCGGGCGGGAATAAAATCAAGGTGAGCGTGTCCGGCATAAGGGGTGATAAGCTGGAGGAGATGATCCGGCGGATCGTGGAAGAACGTCTGGGGGCGATAACGGTGTCCCCGGCCATGCCTGTCGTTGAACCGGATACGGAATCTCCGGAATGGACGGACGACAGTGAAATCCTGGGGATGCTGGATGACCTTGATCTGTTCCAGGCTCAGTAAAGCGTTTATATGGCGGACTGCTTACCAATGGGCCGGTTGCATGTATTACCAGGCAACAGGCATCTATGTGGGCGAAGAGCCCGCTGAGTTGTCCTGATAAAAAAGATTGCGGCTTTATAAATCCAAATGGTAAAAAGGAAAAGGATTACAAAAAAGAAAAAAGGACTCCCCTGATATAGCAACTGACAAAATGGGCGTAACATGCTATAATTACAAAAAAGGGTGGCTTATATAACAAAAACAGAAAAGAACGACAATAAGAATTTACATGGAGGATATGATGTCAGAAGGGATTACGTATCATAATAAAGATATCCTGTTTAAGATTCTCAGCCAGACCTATAAAGAAAAAAGTTTTTCGGCATATGGGCTTGACCTGCCGCCGATCAGGGAATTGCTCCCGACAAACCTGCCGAAAATTTCGGCGAATGAGAAGGATGTTGACAACCTGTTCCTGCTGGAGGATGGAACCTATGCCATTGTCGATTACGAAGCTGAGTACAAAAGATTAAATAAGGTCAAATACCTGAATTATGTAGCCAGGGTTTTGGAAAAGTATTATAAAGAAGATGGAAATTTTAACCTGCGGCTGATTGTCATTTACACCGGTGATGTGAAAAGCGCGGAAGCCACGTTTGAAACCAGCTGCGTTACGCTGCGTACGGAGCAGGCCTTTCTGGTTCACATAGACGGCGAGGCGGCATTTGAGGCTATCCGGCGGAAAATTGATTCCGGTATCCCGCTTGAGGATGACGACCTGATGAAGCTTGTCATCCTGCCCTTAACGGTTTCCGGATCCGAAGGGAAGCAGGCCATGCTGGAACGGGTTGTGGTTCTGGCGGAACAGATCGCGGATGAGGGGCAGCGTATTTTTGCCCTGTCCGGCGTGATTGTTGCAAGTGATAAATTTATTGACAGGGAGTATTCAGAACAGATCAGGAGGAGGATCAATATGACAAAGATAGGCCAGTTGTACGAAAAAGAAAAAATTGAATACGCAAACCAAAAAGTAAAGGAAACTGCCATAAAAGAAAGAACGGAAATGGCTATGAAAATGCTGGCCCGTGGTATTGATATCATTGATATTATGGGGGTTACCGGTTTTACTGAGGCGGAACTGCTCCGCCTTCAGAATGGGGAATTAATATGACAAAGATAGGCCAGTTGTATGAAAAAGAAAAAATTGAATATGCAAACCAGAAAGTAAGGGAAAATTCCATAAAAGAAAGAACGGAAATGGCTATGAAAATGCTAACCTGTGATATTGATATCATTGATATTATGAAAATGACCGGTCTGACTGAAACGGAACTGCTCGGCCTTCAGAATAAGGCTTAATATGACAAAGATATGTCGGTTGTAAGAAAAATCGAGTACGGGAATCAGATAACACGGGAAATTGCGGTGAAAATGTTAAAGCGTAAGATGAATTTCAAAGATATTATGGAAGTGACCGGTTTGACGGAGGAAGAGTTGCTTTATCTTAGAGAAATTAAAATATTGTTGTGCGATTTTTAGCAAAGAAATTCGGAATTTGGAAAAAGGGTTCAAATATCTTGCCAACCAGTAAAAAACCTGTTATACTGCGTATATCAGTTTCATTAATCGCTTACAGCGATTATAGTTTTCCGGTTACACAGTGTCTGAGAAGTTATTTTTCAGGCACTTTTTTTATTGCGTAGGATTCGGAAGGGTGCGCCTGCGGCGTATTCTTCCGGATTGTATACCGTAAATACAAATCAGGAATCCATGGATTCATAAGCGCCCAGGGGCATGTCCTCCGGGCGCTTTTTACATAGATCGGGGCCTTATGGCTCCCTGTAACTTTTTTCCGGGGAGCCATAAGGCATACCCGTGCGTAATAAATAAAAAAGGCCGTTTAAGACGGCGGAAAGGAAATGATGATGAAAGATTTTGTAACCCTGATGGCGCCGCTGCCCTTAACAGGGACTTTCCCGTTCCACTGTGAGGCATGTGGACAATGCTGCCTACATGTAAAAGAAAGCATCCCGCTGGAAGGCCCGGACGTATTCAGGCTCGCGCGGTTTTTGCGGGACGGGGATGAACGGATCAGGAGTACGGCGGATGTCCTGTTGAGGTACGCGGAAGTGACAGTTTTAAGTTCGTCCGGTTACGCGATGTATGTTTTGAAAACAACCGGGCGGGAAGAAGCCTGCGTTTTTCTGAAAGACAACAGGTGCATGGTTCATCCCGCAAAGCCTAAAGCGTGCCGGACATATCCCGTTTCAGCCGTACCGGACGGGGATGGAAGCTACATAGCCCATTTAAGCATGGATCGGCCCTATCATTTCAAGGGGCCGGAGGTATCGGTAAAGAGATGGATAAAACGATACTGTAAGAAAGAGGAATACGATTTCTGGGTCATGGAGTTTGGATCGGCCGTGACAATTGAAAGACTGCTCGGCAGAGTCCCGGAGACTGAAAAGGACAGGGCAATTGATACATTCCTGCGCTTTAAATACCTGGATTACGGCCTGGACAAGCCGTTCTTTCCTCAGTTTAAGGAAAATAACCAAAAATTGATGGAGGCCTTGCGGGCAATGGTGCTGGAGACAGGCTTGGAAACTTATCCGGAAGAGAGAATAAATCATAGGTAATTTCCATAGGAAAGGAGATCATTGAAATGAGCGCATACTTAAACAACATTTTTAATTTCGGCGCCCCCTGCCGGAACCATTTGATACCCTGGCGAATAAAAAGGTCGGCGTATCATCCATATACGGGGACGGAACCACGGCGACACTCTGCTCGACCGTCATTAAGGCTGTACACGCGGTCTGCCACTGCATGGATGGCAGCGGCGAAGGGGCCGTCGGCGTGATCGACCACCGGACTGTGGCCGAGTACAAATCCTCCATGGGGCCGGACAGTTACCATCTGGTAGTATATGACAGTAAAACCGGCGCCCTGATGGCAAGCGTATATGACAATAACACGGAAACCTTTGAGAACTACGTGCTGAATAGCGCGGGGAGGGACGGAGCCGCGGTCATGATGGCGCTGTTCCCCGTGCTTATGAAAGATAAGGAGTTTAAAGAAAAATTTGATGAGTACCGCGCCTGTTTTGCCAGCGGATATCCTGATCTGGTAAAAGCAACCGAATGCATGGCGATTCTCTGTGACAATGTTTACCGGCGCGTCAAGGATGATACCTGTGCGGCGGCGGTCACTTTAAACGTTGATAAGACGGGAAACCTGATGCGGGTGTCCCAGGTCCAGCTTGACTCAGGGGCGTTCACGCCGTCCGAAGTGCTGGCGGGCGAGTTTTGTATTTTCGCTAAGACCGCGCGTGTCACGGTAAAAAGGGCGGGAACGCTTGTGGCGCATGAGGATTTTATAGGGAAGTACCAGATGCGTCCAAGGGCGCTGAGCGAAACAGAAGAGGCGCTGGTGCCAAAACTGCCGGAATGGTATATCATCCCCCAGGAGGCCGTGGATATCTGCAGGCATGCCCAGGCGACTACGGGAAAGCCCACGCAGATGCGGAATTTTCTGCTGCGTGGCCCGGCAGGCACCGGCAAGACGATGGGCGCCAAAGCCATTGCGGCCGGCCTGAACCTGCCGTATATGAAGTATACCTGTTCGGCCGGGACAGAGATTTTTGACTTCGTAGGGCAGCTTTTCCCGGATTCGGAGTCCGGGTCTACCGGCGACGAACGGCTTGACCAGGAAAGGGAGATCTTAAAGAGCATGGGCGGCATCAATTACGCCAATATAGCGAAGCTGATGGAACTGCCCGACCTGGATGACATGGATTACGACCCGGCGGGCGTGTACCAGGCGCTTACCGGCATGGAGAAAGGATCCGCGACGGCCCAGGACTGCATGGGCATTGTGCTGGACCGCGTGACGGAAAAGGTACGGGCTTTGTCCAGACGGGAGGAAAACGCCGGGAACAGCGGGCAGGCTTTTACCTATATTGAGACGGATTTCATCAAGGCGTTAAAGAATGGATACCTGATCGAGCTGCAGGAGCCCTCCACCATCGTTCAGCCGGGCGTCCTGGTGGGCCTTAACTCCCTTCTGGAACAGGGAGGGTCCGTCACGCTGCCTACCGGGGAGGTGATTACACGCCATCCCGACGCGGTGGTAGTGGTTACGACAAATATTAGTTATGAAGGCTGCAGGGGGCTGAACCAGTCGGTGATCGACCGCATGAGCCTGGTGCGGGACGTAGAGCTGCCAACTCCCGAAGTGATGGCGCAGCGCGCCATGTCCATTACCGGGGCATCGGACGAAATCCAGGTAGCCCGGATGGTGCAGGTGGTGAATGACCTGTCCGAGTATTGCCGGAAAAACAGCATTACGGATGGCTCTTATGGGATGCGCGGCCTGATCGACTGGATCACCAGCAGCGAGATCACCGGTGATGTCTACCAGTCAGCGCTGTATACGGTGATCAGTAAGGCGACAACGGACGAGGAGGACCGGGAGGCGCTGGTCAGCACCGTCCTTGAGCCGGTCTTCAGGCCGGCGGGCAGAGGAGCGACCGCGTGAATTGACCAGAAAGGGGGTTACCTGGCATATGTCAAAGGTGAATCACAAATTAGTAAAGAAGCGGCTGAACGAGCAGCGGAGCAAAATCACGGACCGGCAGTTCTTCTCGTCACGGCTTTTGGCAGGGCATTTCGAGGATATGGCGGCGGCGCAGACAAGGAGGTACCACTATAACCGCAGGGTCCATGTAAGCCTGTACTGGAAACCGAGGGATGAGCATGCGGCGTCAACGGATAACCTGTTTATCCGTATCAACACGGGGCATCCCCTTGTCACGAAAGTGAGGGGGCGGGAAAACCGGTATCAGGTCATATGCGGTATGTTTGCCCATGAGCTTGGCCACGTGCTCCATACGGATTTCCTTGCGGAGCAAACACGTATGAATTATTTTGCCAGCAATATCTGGTATCCTCATCCGCCGGAGTTGAAAACCGCGGCGGATGCCCGGAGGGAAAAGGCTTTTTGGGATTATGTGAAGTCCGGCCCGCAAAACCTTAGCATGGCCCAAATGGTTGCGCACCATATCTCAAACGTGATCGAGGACGGGTATATTGAGAACAGGATGCTGATGGATTTTCCGGGAACCCTTGGATACGGGCTGGAGAAATTTCGGGAGAGGCATTATGAGATGATCTCCACAGTGACGCAGCTGATTGAGGAGGAAGATGACGAAAAACAGCATATTATTGAGAGCATTCTGCAAATCCTGCTGTCTTACGCGAAATTTGGCGAGATCAAATATGGGGATGAGCCGCTTAGCGATGAGCGGATACAGGCCGTGTTCAGTCTGATTTCCGATGTTGACGGCGCGCTGCTTAACAGTTCGGGAAAAGAGCGGCTGGGTGCCGCAAATATGATATTGGTCCGCTGCTGGGACTATATTGAAGGGTTCTGCGAGGCGTGCAGGCGGCGCCAGGAAGCGGCGGCAGCGGCTGGCGGCACAGAGGATATCGGGGAGATCATGTCAAAGCTCCTGCGGTCTGTTCCCGGAAGCACGGGCATTGGCGAAGGGAATCATTCACCGGTCGCTGAAACAGCGGGCCATGTAGTCCTGTCAGCCACCGCCGCGGCAAGGGCAAGAACACTTGCCGCCGTATCGGAATCCGCGGAAAAAAACGAACCTGAGCCGGAAGCTAAAGATGATGAGGCCGGAACAGAAAGCGCGGAAAATTCCCAGGATGGGACAGAAAGTGAAAACGGCACGGAAAATGCCAAGGATGACGCGGAAAATGAGAATCTTCTGGCGGAACCGGAAAATGAGGAGGAAGCGTCGGAAACCGGCGGACAGAGTTTGGAGGAGGGGTCGGCCCTGCCATCTGGGCAGGATATGCCTTTGGCGGGCGGTTCCATGTCCGGAACAGGAAAAACAGAGGTTTCCGAATCGGAGCAGGGCAGGATTCCTTACCATCAGACGGAGGCGGCCTCTAACCCGACAAGCGGGAAAATAGAGAAAAACGATGCTTATGAGCGCGAGCAGTGTGCCCGCGCTGCTGCGGACATTGAGCGTGTCCTGGATAAAATGGCGGAAAGGGCCGCCTGTGAGCAGCTGGAAAATGAAAGGCTCCGGGAGCTGAATGAAGCCGCCCGGAATATTTCCTATGGGAATATCCATGCGGGCGTCAATATCAGGGTTAACCGTATGCTGTCGGTGGATGAGGAACTGAAGGAACAATATGACGCTATCGCGGCTCCGCTGCTGGCCACCTCAAGGCAGCTGCAAAAAAGCCTTGCCAGGGAACTGAAGGAAAGCAGGCGGGGCGGGAAGCAGACCGGCCTGCTTATGGGCCGCAGGCTGGACTCCCATGCCCTGCACAGGAACGACGGCAAGGTGTTTTACAGGAACAGGCTGCCAAATGAGATCCCGGAACTTGCGGTAGCCCTGCTCCTGGACGAATCCGGCTCCATGAGTTCCAGTGACCGGTGTACCTACGCACGGGCAGCGGCGGTTATCATTTATGATTTCTGCCAGAGCCTTGGGATTCCAATTATGGTGTACGGCCATTCAACCGGGTACCCGGATACTGTGGAGATGTATTCTTACGCGGAATTTGACAGCTTTGACCAGGATGACAGGTACCGCCTGATGGATATCGGCAGCCGCCGAAACAACCGCGACGGGGCTGCGCTGCGGTTTGTGGCGGAGCAGCTGTCCGGACGCTCAGAGGAGGAAAAGCTCCTGCTTTTGGTGTCTGACGGCCAGCCCGCAGACCATGGTTATGACGGCTCCGCGGCCGAGGAGGACCTGCGGGGGATTAAGCAGGAATACCAGCGCAAAAAGATCCTGTTCGTGGCCGCGGCCATTGGGGAAGATAAGCAGAACATTGAGCGGATTTACGGGGATTCGTTTATGGATATCACGGATTTAAGCCAGATGCCCATAAAATTGACGGCTGTTGTGAAACGGCATATTCGGGTATAAATAAAATATAGCGGGGTGGGCGGCCTGATGACATGGCAGCCCATCTGTTTTATACGGGTTTTAAAGTAGGGAGTTTTATTATTTCCTATTATAAATGATACTGAAAGAGTAAGGAGATTCTGATTATTAGATTACTATATTTGAACAGGGTACAGGAGGGATAACATTAATGGGTCATTATGTTGTGTGCGTGGATTCCGTATGGGCCCGTAACGCGGAAATATTTGATATGGAGGGGCTGCCGGACGACGCTTTAGCAGATATGGGTCTGTTATATGATGAATATGATATGGACGATGATAGAAAATGGCATGTTGTAGAACCAGCAGTGGTCCATATTTGTCACAGCATAACTTTTTCTTATGAAACAACATCGAAAAAAATGAGTTTTAATACGGAAAAATATATGCTATGATAAGGACAGGCCATTTTTCGAAAAATGTATCCGATATCGACAAAAAAATCATAACAAAATGAAATGTGTAAAGGTACACAGGTGTAATACACCGCCGTTTAAAAGGGAATGCAGTGGAAATCTGCAGCAGCCCGCTTTACTGTGAAAATTTTGCTTTCTGCCATATGTCACTGGTGTTAACCGGGAAGGCGGCAGAAAGTTGTAGATTTGAGCCAGGAGACCTGCCTTTGCACCAGACTGCAATTTTCGGTGGGGAAAAACAGCATCTGTACTTTGTTTCCAGTCTTTGGCAGTCCGCCTGTTTCCCGGCGTGAAACGGCGGAATATGCGCCGGCATTTCTGGATGATCAGATTAAAAATAATCCGGAATGACGTATGAAGGAACAGAAACAAGATAGTGTGTTGCAGGATCAGAACATCACCGGAAGGTGGTGTTTTTTGTATCACTGAAAAGGCGTTTTCCGTCTTTCCCCGTGATACAAAAATGTTCCGCAAGGATGCACACGCAAACGCAGAAGAAATAGGTCGCTTGAAGGCGACGCGTTTGCGGCGCAGACCCTCCGGGCAGAAACAAAAAAGGAGGAACAAATGAAATGAAGCGGTATGGAAAAACATTGCTGGCGCTGCTACTGACTGTCAGTATGCTGGCCGGCTGCGGCACAAAAGAAGTGCCAAAACAGACGCAGGCAGGCGCGCAGACAGAGCAGAACAACGAAACACAGAACAAAGAAACACAAAATGCCGGTGAGACGGCGGCAGGGGAAACAGAAGAAACGCCAAAGGCTGCCGCGGAAAATCTGAATGAGACAAAAGAGCTGGTGCTCGGTTCCGTGCGGGATATGATTCCGGGAGAAGGAGACGCCTTTTACGTAAATCTCTCCGCAGGCGTATGGGAACCGTTGGTATATAACAATAACCATGTATTGCAGCCGGGACTGGCAAAATCATGGTCTTATAATGAGGACTGTACGGAATGGACTTTTGCACTGCAGGAGAAAGCGGTATTTACCGACGGCGTTCCCTTTAATGCGGATGTGTGTATCCAAAACATAGAGCGTTATAAAGCCGGCCCGCTGACTTCCACATATACGTCTCTGAGCATTGACAAATCATTTCCCAATTTAAAGGAAATTGTAAAAGTGGACGATTATACCGTAAAGTTTGTCTTCTCTGAGCCGATTACCACCCTGGACGCCCTACTGGGCGATTACGGCAGCCCTATGATCAGCCCTAACTGTTTTGACGTGGAAACCGGAGAGATCACTTCCATGGTGATTGGTACAGGTCCTTATAAAATCAAAGAGCATGTTCCGGATCAGTACGCCGTATTTGAGCGGAATGATGATTTTTACGGCACGCCCGCCAAAATCCGCCAGTACCGTGTCAACTGCATTCCCGATTCGGAAACCCGGTATTCGGCGCTGACCTCAGAAGAAGTCATGGGCCTGATTGACAATGGCGCAATCATGGTGGACGTGGCGGTAAACCTGACAGAGACCGACGACCGGTTTGTTCTGGAACCCACCAGGAGCCATATGAGCCATTACATGTATGTAAACGGTTCCAAAGAATATCTGAAAGATGTCCGTCTGCGCCAGGCCATCAGCATGGCCCTGGACAGAGATCTGCTTAATGATACGTTATATGCGGGATTGTGCCATCCGGCATACGGTATTCTCAGTTATCAGACGCCGCTGTACAAAGAAATTACCGGTGAGTATAATCTGGAAAAGGCAAAAGAGCTGGCCGCGGAGGTACTTGGCGATACCCGGTTACAGACCAAAATGATACTGGGCCAGCGGGTTGTGGACGGTTATCCGGTGAAATCCATGGCAGAATATATCCAGTCGGTATTAAAAGAACTGGGCATTGATATGGAAATTGAGATTCTGGATAATTCCGTAAATACGGAAACGCTGAAGTCCGGCGATTATGATTTTGGCATTACGGTAACCGGTTTAAACAGCGCGGACCCGTATTCCTTCTTCCAGTCATGGATGGCTTCTGACGGAAGCTATAATACGCAGTATCACTGGGAATATAACAATGCCGAAGCAGATCAGCTTCTGGAAGAAGTGCTCCATGAATCAGATCCCGCAAAGCGTCAGGAGATCTACAGCAGACTACAGGATATTTCCTCAGAAGATCTGCCCATGATTCCCATATTATATTATACAAATGTAAATATTCATAACAAAGCGATTACCGGTTACACCTCGGAACTGTATGACGGCGTCAGCATTCCGACCATTGAGTGGGTACAGTGAGCCAATGGGCATTGTCAAATATATGGGGAAACGTCTTCTCACCCTGATTCCGGTGCTGCTGGGCATTACCATCGTGGCATTTTTGCTTGGTACCGGCGCACCGGGAGATCCGGTGGAAGCCATCTTAAACCGGGACGGAACACAGATTGTCAGCCCGGAGGAATATGAAATTGTAAAAGAACGGCTTGGTCTGAACGATCCCATTCCCATCCAGTACATCAAATGGCTGCGCAACGCCATGACAGGAGAGCTGGGCCAGTCGTTTTTTACAAATAAAGATATACGGGAGCAGATGGCGTATCGTCTTCCGTATACCGTCCGGCTGGCGCTGCTGGGGCTTGGCATGACCGTGGTATTTGGCATTGGGGCCGGTATGGTGATGGCCATTTACAAAGACAGGTGGCCGGATCGGATTCTGCGGACCATCACCACCGTCATGCTCTCGGTTCCCGGTTTCTGGATTGCCATTCTGATGATTCTGATTTTTGTGGAACAGTTAAAGTGGCTGCCTACCAGTGGTCTGAACGGCTGGAAATCTTATATTATGCCCGGTATTACCGTGTCCGTATCTACCATTGGCGTCTGCGCCCGGCTGACCCGGACTTCCGTGCTGGACGAATTGGGACGGCAGTATGTGACGGTGGCCAGCGCCAAAGGGATGAATGCCCGTCTGGTGGCCATCCGCCATGTACTGCCAAATGCGCTGATACCGATCACCACATTTCTGGGCAATTATTTTGCCGGAATCCTGGGCGGCTCTACCATTGCGGAAGTGATTTTTAATATACCGGGCATTGGAAATTACGCCATTGACGCCGTAAAATCCAGAGATTATTTTGTGGTGCAGGCATATGTTCTGTTTACGGCAATGGTGTATGTGGTGATGACCATGCTGATTGATCTGATCTACCTGGCGGTCAATCCAAAAATCCGGGCAGGGGAACGGGTGGAATGATGAAACGGCAAAAAACAGAGAATCAAATACGGACAGATCAAGATAAGATAAAGATAGATGCGGGTCATGTGATGGCAGCCCTTTTGCTGGTTTTTATTTTACTGGTGAGTCTGTTTGCGCCGCTTCTGGCGCCATATGACCCGTACCAGCTTGATATGCGCCACGCGCTGGAACCGCCGTGTGCCGCCCATCTGCTGGGTACGGATGCCATAGGGCGGGATGTGCTGAGTCGGATTATGTATGGCGGCCGGCAGTCTCTGCTGCTGGCCGCCGCGGCAACCGGACTCTCCATGACACTGGGCTGTATCATCGGAATGATTGCGGGATATTTTGGCGGGAAAACCGATCTGGTCATTACGGCGGTTTCCAACGTGTTTCAGGGGATTCCGGGCATGACTATGATGATTGCCATTGCGGGGCTGATGGGTTCCGGCGTGACCAGTATGCTGCTGGCGCTGGTCATTACGTCCTGGGTGGGCTTTTCCCGGCTGGTGCGGGGAGAAGTGATGAAACTGAAACAGGAATATTTTGTGGAAGGGCTGAAAGGGCTTGGTGCGGGAAATATGCGGATTTTACTGCTGCATATCGGTCCAAATCTGATTGGCAGCATTCTGATTATTTTTGCAACCCGGATTGCCAGCGCCATGCTTTCCGTGGCTTCTCTGAGTTTTCTGGGACTGGGGCTTCAGCCGCCCACGCCGGACTGGGGCGTTATGATCAGCGACGCCAGAACCCATTTCCGCCAGGTACCCATGCTGGCCATTGCGCCCGGCGTTATGATCGTACTGCTTTCTTTAAGCATTAACATACTGGCGGATGCGTTGCGGGACCGGCTGGATGTGCGGGCGGATGTGGTAAAGGGAGACTGACAGATATGGGAAAAGAGATAAAAGTGTGTGAATTTGGCGTGACATTTCATACTGCCCACGGGCCGGTCAGCGCCGTGCGGGATGTCAACACGGTGTTCCGGGAAGGTGAGGTAACCGGTCTGATTGGAGAAAGCGGAAGCGGAAAGTCAGTGCTTGGCATGGCAATTTTACAGCTTTTGCCGGCAAATGCCCGCATTGAGGGCAGCTGCCTGTACGGTGACACCGAACTGACGGCACTGTCAGAAAAAGAGATGGAACAGATCCGGGGAAATGAAATTGCGCTGATTCCCCAGAATCCTGTAGAGTCTCTGAATCCTGTCCTGCGGATTGGCCGGCAGCTTACGGAGGCCATGACCATACATGCACCGGGAAAAAAAGCGGAGGCAAAACAGCGGTATCAGGATTTGATGAGCCGTCTGGGATTTTCCCGGCCGGAGCTGGTGAGCAGACAGTATTCCTTTCAGCTCAGCGGCGGTATGAATCAGCGGATGATTGCGGTGCTGGGACTGATGAACCGGCCGGCATGGATGATTGCCGATGAGCCGACAAAAGGACTGGATGCCATATTGCGCCGGCAGGTGTACGAAGTGCTTCAGGAAATCACCATGCGGGATACCCGCAATATGATTCTGATCACCCACGATGTGGCGCTGGCCAGAAAACTGAGTCAGAAGATACTTGTATTATATCAGGGAGAAATTCTGGAGCAGGGGACGGTGGCGGATGTGCTGGACCATCCGGCCCATCCTTATACCCGCGGCCTGATTGGTTCCCTTCCCAAAAACGGCATGAAGCCCATTGGCCAGCCGCTGAAAGGGCGGGAGGACATCACAGGCGGATGCGTGTTTTATCTCAGAT
>Ga0137307_102112_pt1 | contig 14692 bp, 12 predicted proteins | sample NAcewD2O_March_2_FD_97180 | JGI IMG/M metagenome (GOLD analysis project Ga0137307, IMG submission 97180) | Mouse cecal microbial communities from Vienna, Austria - N-Acetylglucosamine amended D2O_March | ecosystem: Host-associated > Mammals > Digestive system > Large intestine > Cecum | place...
AACAGCTACCAAAAACATTACAACAGAAAAAAGGCGGTCAATTATATAATCGTTCAGTTTCATACTTTGTATCCCAATCCACGTTTTGTTTCCAGATAATCGGGCGCGCCGATCTCCGATAACTTCTTACGCAATCGCACAATATTAACATTGAGTGTGTTTTCGTCTATAAATTCGTTGCTCTGCCATAATTCATCTATGATCGCGTCACGCGGTATCACATTACCTTTGTTTACGATCAGCAAACGCAGTATGCCAAGTTCATTTTTTGTTAAATCTATCTCTTTATCTCCATAAGAAGCAGTAGCCTTTAGCAGATTGATTGTCAGTCCTTTATGGATAAGGACTGAATTAACCTGTGCTTCATAAGTTCTTTTTAATATTTTTTGAATGCGTGCTATCAATACCTGTGCGTTATAAGGTTTTGATATGAAATCGTCTGCACCGATATTCAAGCTCATCAATTCGTCAAAGTCTGTATTTCTGCTTGTCAGAACGATAATCGGAATATCCGACTGTTTCCGGATCTCACGGCATATCGTATAACCGTCTTGATATGGCAAGTTTATATCCAGCAGTACAAGGTCTGCTTCCGCTTTGAAAATATGGTCTGTGATATGTGCGAAATCAGTGCTGCTTTCATAAGCATAACCATATTTCTGTAACAGAACGGACAGCTCTTTGCAAATCTCTGCTTCATCTTCAACAACAAATATTTTCACTTTCTTTTTTCCCCCGTTTTCTTTTATCTACTGGCTTTTCAGCGTCCTTTGGTATCAGCCACAAGCGGCTGAATTTTGCCACGCCCGGTATACGGTTTTCTTCACATAGCTTTTGCACCCGTCTTTCTGAAATGCCCCATTTCTTCGCCGCTTCCGGGGCAGAAATATATTCTAACATTTTCAGTCTCCCTCACTTTCTATAAGTTCCATCACTATAATTATATACGGTTAGCCGAATAAATTCAAGAAATTAAATAATACTTGATATTTCCAAAACTTCTTTGTAGATAGATTGAAAAAAACGGTATGGTACAGTTTGAAAGCATGCATTTTGAGTGAAACGAGAAAATAAAGGCAACGATTGAGAACAGTAGATCACAGAACCGTCTGCTGTTCTCAATAGTTATAAAGGAAAAAAGAAAAGGAGCGTGATGTTATGCGGCAGGTTTTTAATGTAATCCTGCTGAAATATTTTGTAAAAGGAATTACCATGGGGGCAGTCAAAGAATGATCCTTTTAAACAGTGAAAGGTATTGTATGAAGCTGTACAATGCTTTATACTGTTTGTGTGTGAAATTTGTGTATGAAGTATCATGGGAGGTTCAGCAATGGAAAGATTAAAAAAGTGGACAAGGGCAAGATTTCAGCCCAATTTACCGGTGGGAGAGAATCAGATGAAGGTAACGGCATCTGCGGCGCATCTGGCGCTTGCGAGAAAAGCGGGCCGGGAAGGGATTGTGCTTTTGAAAAATAATCGGAAACTGCTTCCGGTAAAAAAGGGAGCCCGTCTTGCTCTATTTGGGAAAGGGGTATTTGATTATGTGAAAGGCGGGGGCGGCAGTGGCGATGTCACGGTTTCCCATGTCAGAAACCTTTATGACGGGCTGACGGGGAGGGAAGATCCGGCTGATGTTTTTGAACCGCTTGCACAGTTTTATAAGCACAATGTGGAACAACAATATGAGGACGGTGCAGTGCCGGGGATGACCATAGAACCGGAAGTGCCGGTACAGCTTTTAGAAGAGGCAAAAGAGTACGCGGACATGGCAGTCATTGTGATCAGCCGTTTCTCAGGAGAGGGATGGGATCGGAAAAGCATAGTTTATGACAGTGCGTTTCCGGAAGAGATCCGGCAGGCCGAATTAAACAGGCGCATATTTGAAAACAGTGATTATTGCCTGACAAACCGGGAACAGGCTATGGTAGATACGGTATGCGCAAATTTTGAAGACATTGTGGTCGTACTGAATGTGGGCGGTATGGTGGATACCGGCTGGTTTGTAGATAATGACAGGATTTCTGCCGTGATGCTGGCATGGCAGGGCGGCATGGAGGGCGGCCTTGCCATGGCGGATATCCTGTTGGGACTGGAAAGTCCTTCGGGGAAGCTTACGGATACCTTTGCGTCAGGCCTGGAGGACTATCCTTCCACGGAAAATTTTCATGAATCTCCGGATTATGTGGAATATACCGATGATATTTATGTGGGCTACCGATATTTTGAAACGATAGAAAAAGCCAGAGGATGCGTGAATTATCCATTTGGCTATGGACTGTCCTATACTGCGTTCCAGATTGAAGTCCTGTGGGCAGGTGAGAAGGAAGGTCAGATCTGTGTCGGAGCCAGGGTAAAAAATATAGGGGATGTTTCAGGGAAGGAAGTCGTGCAGATTTATTATGGCGCGCCTCAGGGGCTGCTTGGAAAACCTGCAAGGCAGCTTGCGGCTTATCAGAAGACAGAGGAATTAAAACCGGGACAGTCTCAGCTGCTGACATTGGCTTTTTCGGCGGATTCTATGGCATCCTACGATGATCTGGGAAAAGTAGCAAAATCGGCCTGGATCATGGAGAAGGGCAGCTATTGCTTCTATGTGGGAAATTCTGTGCGTGACGCGGCCAGGATTGACTATGAATATGAAATCTTAGAAGACCGGATCATACAGCAGGTGACGCAGAAAGCGGCTCCGTCCCAACTTCGTAGACGCATGCTTTCGGATGGTTCCTTTGAGGAACTTCCTCAGACAGAGCCCCATGATTTCATGGAAAATGGTCTTGGCTGGAGCGGAGAAGAGACAGAAGGGGTGATGCCTGCAGTGCGCGGTGTGGGACATTGCCGTCTTCAGATTCTGGAAGAAAAAGGAAAAATCATGCTTGATGATGTGGCGGATGGCCATGCAGGGTTGGATGAATTTATGGAACAGCTTTCTGACCGGGATATGGCAGAGCTGCTTGGCGGACAGCCCAATACCGGTGTGGCCAATACATTTGGATTTGGGAACCTGCCGGAGTATGGCGTGCCTGATATCATGACGGCAGACGGCCCGGCCGGACTCCGTATTGAGCCAAAGTGCGGCGTATATACAACGGCATGGCCCTGCGCCACCATGTTGGCGTCCACATGGAATCCGCGGCTTGTAGAAGAGGTAGGACGTGCCGCGGCGCAGGAGGTCAGGGAGAACAATATTTCTGTCTGGCTGACACCGGCTATGAATATCCACCGGAGCCCTCTCTGTGGAAGAAATTTCGAGTATTATTCGGAGGATCCGGTACTCACGGGAACGATTGCGTCTGCCATGGTAGACGGAATCCAGTCGCAGGCGATTGGCGCGACGGTGAAGCATTTTGCGTGCAATAATAAGGAAACCAACCGAAAGAACAGTGATTCCAGAGTTTCCGAGCGTGCGCTGCGCGAGATCTATCTGAAAGGCTTTGAGATCTGTGTGAAAAAGTCTCAGCCATGGGTGCTGATGACATCGTACAATCTGATCAATGGTCAGCGCGCGTCTGAGAATAAAGAGCTTCTGGATGGCATACTTCGTGAAGAATGGGGATACCAGGGAGTCATTACGACAGACTGGTGGACAAAAGGAGAGCATTATAAGGAAGTGAAGGCAGGCAACGATATCAAGATGGGGACTGGTTATCCGGAACGTGTCCTGGAAGCTTTGGAAAAAGGTCTGGTTACAAGAGAAGAGATCGCTGCCTGTGCACGCAGGGTGCTGGAGATGATATTGAAGGTGGATTGAACTGGTTATAAATCTGCCGCACAGTATAACGTGACGCGCACAGCCGCATGAGGAATTATGCCGCATCGCGGCCGCGGCTGGCGCGATACTCACGGCAGATTTCATCGGCCGTGAGTATATATTGTGGGAAATGTAAATAGGATTTAAAGGAGAAAAAAATGGAACAAAAAGAGAGGATGCTTGCGGAACTTCCTTATATCGCATCGGATGATGTATTAAGTAAGGAACGGTTGGAATGTAAAAGAAAGATTTATGAACTGAATAATCTATATCCGGATCAATATGAAAGAATTCCCGGATTGTTAAAGGAATTGTTTGGAAAGAGCGGAGAATCTGTTTTCGTGGAACCGCCGTTTTAGACAGCTATGGTAATTGCCGCATGTACAAATATATGTCTGGATTTATTATTTGTCATGGGATTTCATTGGGGAATATCCGGCGCGGCTGCGGCAACACTGATCGCCCATCACTATTTGCCGCCCTGTTATTACACAATATCTTTTTATTAGTTCCCCCTATTTTTAAATAAATATATCAGATCTCTGTCAGCATTTCCTGCATCGGAAATAATTATAGAACAAGCAGAAGGGAATATTGAAAATATTGCCGATGATATGATATGATATAATATATAATAAATTCGTGTAGTTTTTGATTCAATTGATAACGGAGGATACTGATGCGATACCTTTCAGTTACCGAAATGGCGAAAAAATGGGCTGTGTCGGAGCGCAGTGTCAGGAACTATTGTGCCCAGGGACGTGTGAATGGTGCATTCCTTACCGGCAAGACCTGGAACATTCCTGAAAATGCAGGGAAACCGGAGCGTACAAATAAGAGAAAAGAACAGCCGATTACTCTGCTGGATATCTTAAAAGAGCAAAAAGCAGGTAGATATCCCGGCGGTATTTACCATAAGACACAGATTGATTTAACATACAACTCCAACCACATTGAGGGCAGCCGTCTGACCCACGATCAGACCAGATATATTTTTGAAACCAATACGATCGGCGTAGAAAATGAAGTCCTTAATGTGGACGATGTGATTGAGACGGTAAACCACTTCCGTTGTATTGACATGATCATTGATAATGCAAAAGCGCCGCTTACTGAGAAGTTTATCAAGGAGCTTCATCTGATCTTGAAAAACGGCACCAGCGATTCCAGAAAAGATTGGTTCGCTGTTGGTGATTATAAAAAATTACCGAATGAGGTGGGCGGCATGGATACCGCCCTTCCGGAAGAAACTGCCGAAAAGATGAAAGAACTGCTGGCAGAATACAAGGGCAGGGAAGAAAAGACTTTTGATGATATTCTGGACTTCCATGTGAAGTTTGAAAGAATCCACCCATTTCAAGATGGCAACGGACGTGTGGGCAGACTGATCATGTTCAAAGAGTGTCTGAAATATAATATCGTTCCATTCATTATCGAAGATCATCTGAAGCTGTTCTATTATCGTGGATTGAAAGAGTGGAACGACGAAAAAGGCTATCTGACGGATACTTGTTTGACAGTACAGGATCAATATAAAGCATATTTGGATTATTTCAGGATTAAATATTAAGAAAGCAGCAACAGGTTATATTTTGGAAATCAAGGAGGAACGCATGGACACATTTCTCTTAAAAAACCTCTCCGACCTGCTCCAGACCGGGATTTTTTATATACGGAAAGACGAACCGGATGACGGCTGGAAAATAATAGAATCCAACCCTATATGCCAGGATGCATCCCTGCGGGACATGCTGGCCCATGCAGCCGATATGCAGACCCTTCCCTACCTGTACCAGGATGAATTTCAGGTGTATTTCGGCTGTGTGGCGGCAGGAGACGGGCACTGCCTGGTAGGCCCCATGAGCGTAGATTTTTTTGACAGGCTCAAACGCCACAAATTTTGCCGGAAGTACCAGATACCGGAGTCCTCCGAAAAGAACCTGCATCGCTTCACCCTGATGGAAGTGCTGCAGACCATGTGCATTGTGGCAAAGGTGGTATCCGGGAAAGAATATACAGATCAGCAGCTTGTGGATGCCAATCATCTGGCTCTGGTGACTAAGAAGCAGGAGGAAGAAGAGCAGGTCCGATTCGACCTGCAGTCGGATGAGGAAGACATTTTCCGGCATTCCTATCAGGAAGAACGGGAGCTTTTAAACCTGGTCAGAGAGGGAAATGTAGAGGAAGCCATACGGACGGTGAAGCGGATGGATGTAACGATCGGGAGACTGGGAAGTACAGAGCTTGCCCATCTGCGCAACCTGCTGACAGTAGGTGTTTCCCTCTGCGCAAGGGCGGCGATCGAAGGAGGAGTCAATCCATATGCAGCCTATCGGATCAGTGGGTTTTACATCAACAAAGGCGCGGAGTGTACGGATGCGGCCCAGATTCTTGTGTATCGGAATCATGGGGTAGAAGAACTGGCAAAGCGCGTCCGCGAACAAAAGGAAAAGAACAATACCTCCAGCTATACCAAGCGATGCCAAGACTATGTGAGGAAGCATTTCCGGGAAAAGATCTATCTGGACGAGATCGCGGAAACGCTGGGGATCAGCAGCAGTTACCTGTCACGCCTTTTTAAAAAAGAAACCGGGGTCTGCCTGCAGGAGTATGTGAACCAGATCCGGGTGGAACGGGCGGCGAACCTGCTGGTCTATTCCGAGGAGTCGATTCCGAAAATTGCAGAGTATGTCAATTTCCCGTCACAAAGCTATTTTGGAAGGATCTTCAAGGCACAGAAACATATGACGCCAAGACAATACAGGGATGCATACAAGCCTGCAGAATTTTTCGATTAGAGTATACACTTTGGACGTACAAATTGAAGCAGAATATAGATAAAAAAGACAAAATAAGGATATCCGGTTTTGTCTTTTTTTGTTATCTTATTTTCAACAAAAGCGTATACACAGCCTGAGCCTGACGGCTCTGAGCAGATACGTTTTATAAGGAAAATAATCTGAAAAGTAAGCAGGAGGCATGAACAATGTTATCAGAACGTTTTTACGGAATGGGGGAACCATTGATCCAGAGGGAACAGGATACGGGGGTTATGGCTGCGGAATATCTGGATCTGGTAAAAGCTGTGGGGTGCACGGCTTACCGCTCCTGGATGCATCTGACAGAAACGCTTGCTGATCCGGTGACGCCCGATGAAGAGGCAGCGGCAGCGCACAAAAGGCTTTTGGACCGTGCGGCTGAGCTTGACCTGGAAGTGACCGGGATGAGCCATGAGTGGTTTCTTCCGGAAGGATGCAGGCAGAGGACGGGGCATGCAATGCCGAAACGAGACCTGAGTGAGGGAAGCCTTTATATGCAGACACTGGAGATGCTGGAGCAGTCCTGGTGTACGCAGGCAAGCCTTTTCCCGCAGGTCGGGATCTGGGAGATTGGAAATGAATGGAATCTGAATGCATTTCTGCACCCGGATGGATTTCTGGACAGCGATATGTCAGAGCCGTTCACGGCAGACGAAAAAATGGATATTGCCATTGATATGATGTATTTTGCCGCAAAGGGCGTCCGCAGGGGGAACCCGAAGGCAAAGGTAACCTGCTTTTCCCCGGCACTTTCCACTCCATGGCTTGGAGGCGACCTGCCGGATTACCTGCCGCCGATGTACGGGATCGCGTGGACTCTTGACAGGATGTACAGCCGGATCAAGTCGGGAAAATTCTGGTCCGCAGATCCGGACGACTATTTTGATATGCTGGCATGGCATCCGTACCAGATGAGCACCGATCAGAATGAAAAGGACAAAGACCTATTCTTACACATTTTCGAGCCGGATCATTTGTGGAAGGACTATAATGACGCCGCCTACCGCGTGATGTGCAAATATGGAGACGGCCACAAGCAGGTGATCCTCACGGAGGTCGGTTTTACGGACTGCGGGGATGAGGAAGAAGAGCTGAAACGGGCGGAATATACGAAGAAGCTTTTAAAGCTGGCGGGAGAGCTTCCCTATGTCAGGACCATTTATAATTTCCGGCTGCTGAATGAAGAAGGGATGCTGAAAAAAGCCGGAATCGAGGATAACCAGATCGGAGGACTTGCAGAGGTATACTTTGGTTTCTTCGAGGAACCGTGGCATGAATGCAGGCCGAGAAAGAAGGCGCTGGTTCTTCAGGAACTGACCGGAAGTAAGGCAGACCTTGTGGCTGTCGGCAAAATGGTGGCAGCTTCAAGAAAGGCATGTTAGATGAAAAAAGCGCACAGCAGCGCGGAGAAAAGGAGAAGAGTTATGTGGAATTATGCATCAAAAACAAATGATCCGAATACCAGGCTGGGCTGGAATGATCGGATCGGTTACGGGATCGGAAACTTTGGTATGGCATGGGTCAATGGAATGATGTCAGCATTTTTCATGACCTATTTAACGGACGTATCTCTGGTGAATGCAGGGATCGCCAGCACGATCATCGCGATTTCAAAAATATTTGACGGCGTATCCGATCTGATCATGGGACGTATCGTGGACGGAACGCATTCGAAGCTCGGCAAGGCAAGAATCTGGCTTCTGCGAATGTGTATCCCGATGGCGGTAGCGGTTGTATTATTGTTCAGTATCCCGGCGTCGTTTACTGGAATGGTCAAATACGTTTACATATTTGTGATCTACAATCTGGTAAATTCCGTATTTTATACGGCAATGTTTGTCCCGTATAACGCGATCATCTCGCTATCGACGACAGACGGCTACGAACATGGGATGCTGGGAAACATCAGCATGATCTTCCAGACGATCGCAAATATCTGTATGAATACATTTTTTATGGCGTGGGTGATCAGATTAAGCGGAGTCGAAGACCTCTACAGCCCGGAGGCACAGGGCGGATGGACAAAGGCAACGATCATTGTAGGGATCATGATCATTGTCTCGGCGGTCGTCTGTGTCATGGGTACCAGAGAACGTGCCGGAGGAGAGATGTCGGAAACAGGCGAAAAGCCGAAGGATGATGTAACGGCAATGACCGCGCTGAAATCACTGGCTAAGAACAAATATTGGCTGACCATGATTCTCTGTATGTTTGTGATCTTTTTCATCATTGTCCTGTACTCGGCAGGAGCGATCTTCTACTGCAAGGACGTGCTGGGCGACTATTCCCTTTATACGCCGGTCAATAATGCGCTTTCCATCGCGCAGTTTGCTACCATGTTCTTTACACCGTTCTTTATGAAAAGGTTTGGAAAGCACAGGACGTATCAGGTGGGACTGGTCGGCATGATCCTTGGATTTGCAGGAACAGGAATCTGCGGAACCAGCGTATCTCTGCTGATCCTGTTTAATGTACTCAAGGGCGTGGGCCTTGGAGCTGCCGGCGGTATGGCCTTTGGCATGGTAGCGGATACAATTGAATACGGGGAGTGGAAAACCGGCGTGAAAACCGTAGGCATGGGAAACGCAGCAATATCGGCGGCTCAGAAGCTGGGACTTGGCATCGGCCAGGTGGTTCTGGGCTGGATCCTTGCATTCGGCGGATATAACGGCGCAGCAGAGGTTCAGACGGAAGCCGCAAAAGCAGCTATCTCATTTTTATACAACTGGCTTCCGGTCATTATGATCGCAGTATGTTTTGTGATCATGCTGTTCTATAAGCTGGATAAGGAAATGCCGAAGATCCATGAGGAACTGGAAGCGCGCAGAAATAATTAGTAGATACAGACAGCATCGCTGACCGGTTTTAATGCGGACAGCGGTGCTGTAAACAGTGGGTGACAGTCCGGAGTATGATTCAAGGGAGAAGAAAGATGGATGGATATATCGTAGAAACAAAAAACGGAAAGATCAGAGGTTATGAGCGGGAAGGGCGGATCGAATACCTGGGTATCCCATTTGCAAAGCCGCCTGTGGGGGAGCTGCGGTTCAAGCGCGCGGTTCCCATGGACGCCTGGGAAGGAATCCTGGAGGCCAGAGAATACGGCCCGGAATCCGTCCAGCTGGATGAGGGGGAACTGAAAGGCTCCGAAGACAGCCTGACATTGAACATACAGCGCCCCTTAGAGGGCGGAAACCTTCCGGTATTCGTATGGATCCACGGCGGCGGTTATAACACGGGAGCCGCGTCAGTGCCCCTTTACAATGGAAAAGCATTTGTACGGGACGGGCTGATATTCGTATCCTTCCAGTACCGGATGAATGTGCTGGGATTCTACGATTTCACAACCTATCCGGGCTGCGGGGACTTTGACAGCAACTGCGGGATTTCCGATCAGATCATGGCGCTTACCTGGATCCATGAAAATATCGCGGCGTTCGGCGGAGACCCGGATCAGGTGACGATCGCGGGAGAATCCGCAGGCGGGGCATCGGTGGTCAATATGCTGGCGATCCCGGCGGTGAAGGGCATGTTCCGGCAGGCCGTCATTCAGAGTGCGCTGCCAAACTGCGTCTGCACCCACCAAACCGCGCGGGAAAATATTGACCTGTTTCTGGAAGGAATGGGCTGGACGGAAGACGACCTGCCCAAATTGAAGACCGAAGACCCCTATGAATTTCAGAAGGGCAACACCTATGTGGCGGAAAAGCATCAATATAAAAATCCGGGCATGTTTCTGCCGGGGCCTGTCATCGACGACCTGCTTCCGGTCCGGCCGATCGACGCTATCCGGGACGGGAGCGCGGCGGATGTGAAGATCATCATCGGCACGAATCAGGATGAGGGCACCATGTTCGTACACCCGAAAAAGACCGGTTTCCCGAACAGCTGGGCCATGGTTGCGGAAATGTTTGAGAAAAACGGCAATGCAAGCGCCCTCCCGGATATCATCAATTACTATCATCCATCGGCAAGAGACCGGTTTCAAGAGTTTCGGGCGCAGGGGGAATTTACCCAGAATGCAGTTCCGGATGTGCAGTCCCATTTCCGCACAGAGGGCGGCGACCCGTTTATCGAATTTGCTACGGATTATGCGTTCCAGATGCCGGCTCTGAAAGTGGCGGAGGCCCAGAGAAAATACAATGACGTGTGGATGTACCGGTTTGAATTTGTTTCCATTAATGGGGAAAAGACAGGGTGGAAAGCATCCCATGCATTTGACATTCCCTGCGTATTCGCAAATAAAGACTTCAAATTCAGCCGGTTCCTGTTTGAAGGAGAGACGGAAGAGACGAAGAACGCGCTGATAGAAGCGATGCATACTCCCTGGGTAAGATTTGCGAAAACCGGAGAGCCGGATCCGGAGAACTGGCCGAAGTATGACGGGTATAACAGTGAGATCAGGATCTTTGACAGAAAGACGACAACAAAACTGGTCCGCCGGAAAGAATTGATGGATGTGTGGGGGGAACTGAGGTTTTATGAAGACTAGTACGGCATTGCGTATATAATGGTGAATACTGTGCCTGATATTTTTGTCAGGACAAGGCGGAGGAAAGAGGCGATGCGGTGGCATCGTTGATTGACGACAACGCAGTGCTGGCAGAAATAGCAGGTGCAGTATTCACTGTTAATTACACAATGCTGTACTAGAGCGTGTTTGAAAAGAACTGTTAAGAACAGGATGGGGCTGCCGAAGGAATTGCTGAGCCTGGAAGGTTAGATCCAGGTGTATCAAGAGAAAGATATCAGGAAGGGGCAGGAAGCGTAAATCAATCTGCGCATCCTCCCTTCCTGCTGAGCAAAACCGCGGCCCCTGCTCCGCACAATCCTCCCGCCAGCTTGGAAATCAGGAGCGGCACTACAAGCTCCGGTTCCGTTCCATAGGTGAATCCCATATGCGCCGCAAGCGCGGAAGCTCCGCATACCAGAAAGGCAGCGTTTACCACCTTTCCCCGCGTATCCATTTCCTTCATCATGGCAATGGCAGGGACCGGGCTGACGATCCCCATGAGGAGTCCGGCCACGCTGTTCCCGTTCATCCCGGTTTTGCCTCCGATCCAGTTCAGCGGTTTTTCCAGAATCCGCCGCAGCATCTCCGCCACAGGAAGGCTTCCAAGCATTACGACACCGATGGAAGATACAACAGCCATCGCATCCTCGATCGGAGCGATCCCTTTCAATATCTGAAAGCCCGTCATATATTCCACCGCCCCGGCGATCAGTCCGAGAGTAGTCAAAAATCCGATTCCTGCCGCAAAAAATCCAAACCCTTTGATCATGTGATCCGGAAAAAAACGGATTCCGGCCATGAGCATCAGCGATAACACAAAAATCGGAAGGGTCAGATACAGGACTTCCATGACCCGCAGTCCACAGGACAGCCCGCCGATCAGCAGCGATACCGGCATCATCCCCAACCCGATGAGCATCCCTTTAGCGAACAAAGGACGTTCCTTCCCGGAGATCATTCCCATTCCCACAGGGATCGTGAACGTGACGGTACATCCGAAGGTCGCCCCTATGACGATTCCCACATATCTCCCGACAGCAGGCGTACCGGCCAATTCCATGGAAAGCTGATACCCGCCCATATCGATTGCCAGGATGCCGCCCAGAATCCCCGGATCCAGCCCAGACCTGTCGCACAGAGGCACGACCGCCGCTTTCAGGAGCATGGAAAGAAGCGGAGTCAGGCAGATGATCCCGGCCATGGAAAGGGCAGTTGCACCAAGAAGCAGAAATCCCTCCTCAAACCGTTTTCCAAGTCCCAGGCGGTTCCCGAAGATTTTATCCACACCGCCGATGACGGCGCCGGCCGCCATGGTCCACATGATGATCGTATTCATGATTCATTCCTCTTTTGATGAACTATACTATATCCTCACAGCTGATGAGATCAGCCGTGATTACGAACAGATTATCTGTTTTACAGAGAAACCGCAATGTTATTATAGACAAGGGATCAGGAAATAGCAAGAAATAATTATTGTCCATACCCGTTGGCGTTCCGTAACAGTTACAGTTCACGGCCCAACCGGCTGCGAACTGTAACGCATCCAGCCCATTGAAAAGTCGCCTGACGGCGAGGGGCTGGATGCACGCAACTGCTATTTTACTGGCCGGATGCCTTGCAGCAGGGTGCAAGGCACCGTGAATAGTAACCCGTAACATACCCACGAAAAATGATTGATATTCTCTTTTCTCATGGTTATACTGAAATGGAGTGGTACAGAATTGTGAAGTAAGCGGTGCAGGGGTGAAAGACTATGAAAATTTCAGTGGATATTGCCAGAACGATCGTCAGAGAGATCAGCAACACGATCCATCAAAATGTAAATCTGATGGATGAGTCCGGGTATATTATAGCAAGTACAAATCCGGCAAGAACAGGGACCCGCCATGTGGGAGCGCAGAAGATCATTTCAGAGCAGCTGGAATATCTGACGATCAATACGGATGGGGAATATGAAGGCGCAAAATCGGGGATCAATATGCCGCTCTATTTCGGCAGGGAGATCGTAGGAGTGCTGGGGATCACCGGAGAGTGGGACCAGATCAAGCCATATATTGATTTGATACGGAAGACATCGGAAACGCTGCTGATGAATTTCTATCTGCAGAGAAGAGAGGGTGAGATTCAGAAGGAGCAGAACCAATATCTATATCATCTTTTGTCTGAGGACGTGGAGCATCTTCCGAAGGATTTTATTTCTATGGGAACGCGGGTAGGGATCGATATGCTTACCGCCCGTCGGTGCATCTGCATTTCCTTCAGACAGGGTCAGGGAATGCAGGTGGAAAAGCCACATATATTTCTGGAACAGACAGAACAGACCATCCATCAGATACAGGGGTATCCCAGGCAGAGCTTTTCATATAGGGAAGCAGATCAGCTAGCTGTTTTTGTGCCTATTGAAAAAAAAGAAGAGATTGAAAGACTGATCGCGCAGACGGCGGAAAAGCTGAAGCTGCCTGCGGGTGTGACCCTGAAGGCAGGAGTGGATGTTCAGCCGTCCGCAGGGATGGAGCTGCGCAGGGGGAAGGAGAGGGCGCAGAAAAGCCTGAAGGCGGCGATGCTCAGTCAGGAAAGAGATGTGGTTTATTATCATGAGCTGACATTTGGCGTATTTATCAGTGAAATACCTGATGAAAGCAAGCGGGAATACCTGGCAAGGGTTTTTAAGGGGATCACGGACACAGAGCTCCAATATTGGATGGAACTTCTGGAAATCTTTTATGCATGTGAGGGGTCCATTACACGGACTGCGGAGAAAATGTTTATTCATAAAAATACGCTCCAGTACCAGCTGAAAAAGCTGAAGTCGGTCACAGGCTACGATCCCCGCAGTATTTCTAATGCTGCAATATATCAGAATGCTCTGTGGTTTTGGAAAGAATTGCTGTGAGTTTATTTCCACAAGGCAATGACCGCAGCAGAGTACAGTATTGCGTAATTAACGATGAATTCTGCGCCCGCCATTTCTGCCAGTTCTGCGTTGTCGTCAATCAACGATGCCACCGCATCGCCTTTTTCCTCCGCCTTGTCCTGACAAAAATATCAGGCACATTATTCACCATTATATACGCAATACTGTACTAGCAGCTTGCTGCGCTGGATGAAAGCCATGGGGACAGCGGCATCTGGATTCGGAACAACTAAAGGCTGAAAATGCCTTAGAATGGGTAGGACAGTTAGAATACAAAATATCGAAGTTGAGAAATAAAAACAGAAAGGTTAGAAAATGATATGGAGAATAATATTCTTGAATTTGAATGTGTAGGATTAAATAATGGTGGAAAATTCCCTATTGAAAATACAGGCAGAGGGAAAGATATTTCACCAGAATTTATTATTAAAAATCTATCTCAAAATGCAGTTACTATGATAATTACGCTTGAGGATTTGAGTCATCCAATTAAGAAATTTACGCATTGGATTATTTGGAATATTCCCGCGGCAGATAAAATTATGAAAGCAGTTCCATCAGGGAAATCAATATCTTCATTACAAGGTGCGATACAAGGAATAGGGTATGGCTTTCATTGTTATGCTGGACCGAAACCGCCTAAAGGAAAATCTCACAAATATTGCTTTACTATTTATGTATTAGATTGCAAACTT
>Ga0137307_102113_pt1 | contig 14692 bp, 13 predicted proteins | sample NAcewD2O_March_2_FD_97180 | JGI IMG/M metagenome (GOLD analysis project Ga0137307, IMG submission 97180) | Mouse cecal microbial communities from Vienna, Austria - N-Acetylglucosamine amended D2O_March | ecosystem: Host-associated > Mammals > Digestive system > Large intestine > Cecum | place...
TGCGGATATAAGATTTTCTCAAATAGGAGCCGGATTAAGTCATTCTCTTGCCGTAGATATAGACGGCAATTTATGGGCGTGGGGTAGCGCCGTAAACGGACAGCTCGGCGATGTGTCCGCAGATATACAAAAGAAACCCATAAAAATAAACATAGATATACCTATAGTAAAAGTTTATGCGGAAGGCAGTAGCAGTTACGTTATAGACGAAGAAAATGGTTTATGGTGTTTCGGTTTAAACATGAATAAGCGTTATTTCGGTGAGGAAAATGATAGAATTACCGAGCCGATAAAGGTAATGGAAGGTATAAAGTTAGAAGAGCTGGCAGGTTTTGACTCGTTTATCGCCAAAGACACGGACGGCAACATAATAGGATGGGGAAATAATAACGACGGACTTATAGCCGACGGAAATTACAAAAAGCAGTTTATTCCTCAAAACATAATGGAAAATAAATCTTTCTCTCAAATCGCGTCGGGAGACAATCACAGTCTGGCGCTCGATAACGACGGTCGTATTTGGGCTTGGGGAAAAAATTCAAACGGACAATTGGGCGACGGAACGGAAGAGCTAAGAAGAACGCCCATACAAATAATGCCGGATATGGAATTTAAATGTATAGCCGCATGCGGCAATAGCAGTTATGCCGTAGATTTAGACGGCAATATATGGTCATGGGGCTATAATTCCCGAGGACAGTTGGGCGACGGTACCTATTTAAATAAAAACACACCGCAAAAATTGCAAACATCAGTAAAATTCGATAAAGTTTTTGCGGGGGATGGATGCGCGTTTGCATTGGATACGTCGGGTAAGGCTTATGCCTGGGGGAATAATGTCGGCGGCAGTTTAAACGGGAATCCCTCGGCAAACAGGGTTCTTGTCCCCACTCCGATTTTAACAGATAAATCATTTGTGCAAATCGAATATAATAACAACGGCATTTATGCGCTCGATCTTAACGGAGTATTATATAATTATAAATACGGTAAAGTAACCGAGATAGCGGAAGAGGTCGATAAATTCGCACTCGGAAGTTCGGATGTATTGAATTTGGATAAGAGCGGTAATCTTTGGGGTTTCGGCAGTAATATGAACGGAACGTTGCAAGGTCAAAACAGAGAAAAGGTAGATAAATTTAATTTAGTTGAACATCCTCAAATTATAGACGACGGTATTTTATATAAAAATATTTCGATCAGATTGACATGTGCTTTTGCCGTTACCGAAACAGGAAAGCTCGTCGGCTGGGGAAGTCGTTCATGCGGAGCAAGTATAAGTCAATTGGGTATAGACTTCGAGTTCGCTTATTCAAACGATATGTTGTTTTTTTCGGTAGTGGAATTCGAAAACAGCGTAGGATATTCCGACGTTGTGTTGGGATCTTTCCACGGCGTGGCTTTGGATAACGACGGTCACATCCGGACTTGGGGCAGAAACAACGTGGGACAACTCGGCAACGGGATAGACCCTGCGTTGTATTCGGTAAGTAAAATCACATTGGCATAAAAAATTCTTATAAGGAGAAAAACAAATATGAAAAAACAGATCACTGCTTTACTTTGTTCCGCGGTAGTATGCGGAACGACATGCGCGGCGGTAATGCCGCGCGCAAACGCGACGGAAGAGCTGTATGCGGAAAGAATAACAATAGCCGTATGCGAATCTGCAAGCGACGCGGATATCTTTTCCGCAAAAGAAGTTTCCGTAACGGATGAATGGGTGTTTAACATGGCATACGACCGGTTGCTCGAAGTGGACGATGACGGGTATTTGCAACCGTCGTTGATAGAGAGTTGGGAATTCGTCGGTTATGATTCTTACAGTATGTCTATGTCTAAACTTAAGTCATTTCCGTCTGCCGGCGATTGGAATAGTTATGGGGAATATTTTTTGCCGGACAGTCCTTACGAAGCCAAAGGATATAAAAGCGATTTTCCTACGCGAGGATGGGACGAATATTTGGACGGCGACGGACTTCTTATTATACAGCTCAATTTCCGCGACGATTTGAACTTTAACGACGGTTGCCCTGTAAATGCCGAAACAGTAAAAGAAATGATATATAACGTCAAGGGTTCAAACAGAGATACGCTGATTTATAAACAATGGCAACCTGTTTATAAAGTGGAATGTATGGATGATTTAACCATGCAGCTTTATTTATCATTTAGCGGTTTAAATTACGGATTTATGGATTTTATGTACGGACTCGCTTCGCCGTACGGCAGCATAGTGCATAAGGAGGGGGACGAAATAGTAGGCTCGGGCGCGTATAATATTTCTGTCAAAGAAAACTACATAATAGAACTTTATCGTAACGAATATTGGTGGGGCGGCAACGTTCCCACACAAAATATTACTTTTACAATATGCGAAGATAACGATATAAGTTGCGAGTTGTTGCGTCGCGGAGAAGCCGATATAGGAATTTTGGATGGCGAGGAAAGTGTTTATCAATACGATGAAGAAGCGTTTGATTACGCATATGTGGAAACGAATCCGATAGTGGCGTTTTATAATCCAAACAGTGAATTTTTATACGATGTCAGAATACGCCAAGCGTGCGATTACGGCATATACAATTCACAGATATTGGCAATGCTTAATTTATCAGACAGATCGAATGACTTTTGGACTATTGAATATCCGTATGATTATCATTTAGCAAAAGAACTTGTGAGGGAAGTCGGATATCCCGACGGCGTGCAATTGAAAATGCTTTCAGCCGATGATTATGTCAATAAAACGATCGCAGAGATTGTGCAAAATTATTTAGCCGAAATCGGAATCGAAACGGAAATATATATTGTACCGTCGGATCTATTAGAGTATGAGGCATCGAGCGGTAATTATGATATTGTTCTTGCCGAGATCGACCTACATAATATCAATTCGATTTACAATGCGTTTAAAAATCGTGACGAAGATGAATTGTCCCAATATATTTCGCTCGCAAGAAGCGCGGCAGCCGAGGGTTCGTGTTTCCGATCGTATTACGACGTGCAAAAATACTGCTATAACGAGGCGGCATATATGACCTATTTCGGTTGGCGGAACAAAGTGGTCGCGAGCAACTTCGACGTAAAAGGATTCGAACTGCCGCAAGGGCTGTATCCGCTCGGCGATATGAGCCGTCTGGATTTCAGGTGGGTGTATAAAACGGTGTAATTCGTTTATTCGAGCATCGAAAAATTGCTTGACAACATGTTTTGGGTTATGATATAATTACAGAGAACCGCACGGAAAGGGTCAAAAATTCGTTTTACATACGATACCCCGACGGCGAATACTAAACGGAGGTTATACTATGTTTGCGATTATCGAAACGGGCGGTAAGCAGTACCGAGTCAGCGTAGGCGACGTTCTTGACGTAGAGAGGCTCAATGTGGAAGAGGGCGCTACCGTCGAACTCAAAGTGCTTATGACGGGCGAAGGCGAGCAGATCGTTGCAGGAGCGGCGGCGGAAGGCAAAACCGTTAAAGCTACGGTTCTGCGTCAGGTCAAAGCGCCTAAGGTAGTTGTCTTTAAGTACAAAGCTAAAAAGAACGTACGCAAAAGACAGGGTCACCGTCAAAACTATACGCGCATTAAAATCGACGGTATTGTATGATAACCGTCACGCTGTTTAAACAGAACGGCAGTGTTATCGGAGTCAGAGCGTCGGGACACAGCGGACTTGCCGAAAGCGGCAACGACGTTTTATGCGCGGCGGTATCGGCTCTTGTTCAAACGGCGTACCTTGCAATTTCCGATATAAACGGCAAGCTCGATTATAAGCGCGATGACAGTTCGGGATATTTCGAGTTTGAAGTGCCGTTCGGAAAGGATAGGCACGATACAGATGTTATTATCCGCGCAATGTGCGTGGGATTGATGGATCTATCGAGCGGTTATCCGCAAAATCTCAAATTGGAGGAAGCATAAACATGTTTATCAATATACAGTTATTCGCTCACAAAAAGGGCGGCGGTTCTACCAAGAACGGCAGAGATTCAAATGCACAGCGTCTCGGCGTAAAGCGTTCGGACGGTCAGTTCGTTCTTGCCGGCAATATCCTCATCCGTCAGCGTGGAACAAGGGTTCGTCCCGGTGAAAACGTGGGACGCGGCGGCGACGATACGTTGTTCGCTCTCGTCGACGGAAAGGTAAAGTTCGAAAACAAGGGCAATCGCAAGCAAGTAAGCGTTTACCCTGTAGCTTAAAACAAAAAAGGGCATAAGCCCTTTTTTTGTAAAAAATTATAAGGAAATGTAAATGTACAAAACCGAATCAGGCAAAATAATAGTAGATAGAACTAATTTGGATGTTAAAGCCACGCTCGAATGCGGACAGCTTTTTCGTTACGAAAAGACTGCGGACGGATATGAAGTGAAGTCGGGCGCGCATTCATGTAAGATTTACGAAGCGGATAACAGCGTTATTATCGAAACTGCCGCTGTGGATTATTTTGTCAATTTTTTCAATCTCGATCGTGACGTTAACCGTACCAAACGCGAATTGTCGCGATTTCCGGAACTTAAGTCGGCTTTGGATAGTTGCGGAGCGTTAAGAATACTGCATCAACCGCTGTTCGAAACGATTATATCGTTTATTGTTTCAGCCAACAACAATATTCCTCGCATAAAGACTATAATAAACAGGCTGTGCGCCGCGTTTGACGATGTGTTTCCTACGCCGGAGCAACTTGCCGATATTCCCGTTCGTCAGCTTGACGCTATGGGTTGCGGTTATCGTTCTTCTTACATACATGAAACAGCTAAGATTTGTGCGGAAACGGAGTTGCTAAACAGGCTTTATCCGGCGCGCACGGCGGACGCGGAAAAAATGCTTGTGTCTTTGCCGGGCGTCGGACCCAAAATCGCAGACTGCGTGTTGTTGTTTTCGTTAGGGCGTTTGGAAGTTTTTCCCATAGATACGTGGATGTTCAAGACTCAACGCGTCGGAAACGAAACAGAACGTCAATTGCGTGTGCGTATGCGCGAAAAGTACGGTACCAATGCCGGTTATGCTCAGCAGGTGCTGTTTTACTATAACGCAATATTAAAAGCAGGTAACTAAACGGGTAGTAAGGGTAAATATCATGTCTCTGTCGCAAAGCTTTGTCGCATTGTTCTACTCATTGAATATGTTGTTTGTTTGTCTATGGACAACGGGCTTTGTTTTGTTTTGCATTGAGTTTTTCCAACCGATGCACGGCGTTGCGTACAGTTTGGGGCTTGGGCTTATAGGTGCGGCATTCATCACGCGAATGATATACGGGTCAGCCGGCGAAGCGTTTATGTTTATATTTATAACGTCGGTGCTGTTGTATTTGGTGCACGTTATTTCGTTGTTTACTCAAAAACGAGATTGGTTGCGTGTTGCCCGAATAGAAAAAGCCGGCGAACGCCGCCGCAGATACGACGATCTTATAAACAGTATAGGCATTGCAAATACACCTATAGATCTTACGGGTAACGTTACGATCAACAATATCAATCTTGTAGTTCACAGCGAAACGCCTATAGCGCAGGGAGAGAGAGTGCGCATTACCGAGATCGCGCACGATAAAATAACCGTCGAACGCGTGGTTGATAGGTAGTGTTCTATACCGATAAAACCAATCATAAAATATGGCATGAGTTTTATCGAGCAAACTGCAAAAATATTTTCGGGTTTGGCTGAAATAAAGTTTCAAGCCGCATTATTCGGGCGTGACGCTTTCTATATCGAAGGCGCACGCCCTATTCGCATCGATACGGAGGAGATGATCTTCAAAGCGCCCGGCGCCGTTATTACGGTAACAGGCGCGGATTTGACCGTTAAAGAACTCGACGACGATTGTATTGCCGTCGTGGGCAGGCTTAAAGGGTTTACGGTGAACGATCTATGAAAAAAAGCAAGAATGCCGAAAAAATGGTTTTGCAGTCTAAAGCGGACAATAAAGCGGAAAAGCGCAGGATAGCCGAACAAAAACGAGCGAATAAAGCACAAGACAAAAAACAACGAGAAATTTTACGCGCGCAGCAAAGAGCGGAACATGAAAAGGTTATAGCGGCAAAAAATGCGTTGGCGGCAGAACGGCGCAAACGTCGAATTTTGTTTTACGGTAAAATAAAGGCTAAGCTGAAGAATCGTCCCGAAGGATTTTCGAAAGACGGTAACCGCGGCATTATTCCGCGCGTGGAACTCGAAGTCAACGGCGATCGCGCGTCTGTGGCAGCGCGGTTTGTTTCGTGTGGGATCAAGTTCGAGGACATGCGTGCGGACGGCGGTGTTACGCGATTTAAAACACGAAAAAAAGACTTACATAAAGTAATTGCAATTCTTGATGAAATGTGTTATAATTACCGAATAAGCGCGACATTCGGAATAGGCAGGGTTTGTGCGTTTTGGCTGTCGCGCTGCGGACTTATTGCCGGCATGATCGCGTCGGTCGTCTGTTTGAACATTGCATACGGTTATGTTTGGCGCGTCAGTATCGTCGGTAACGATAAGCTTTCCGACGCGGCTATTATGAGCGTGCTCGATGCTTCGGGTGTGTCTGTCGGCAGTAAAAAGACTGTAGTCGACGGCATGAAAGCTCAGTCTGCGCTCGTGGGACTGCACGGAATTGCCGATGCGTCATGCGTCATTTCGGGTACTACCATGTATGTACGGGTGCTCGAATCGTCCGATTATACGGAACCCGTCGGTTGCGCGGCGTATATTTCGGAGTACGACGCAACGGTCACGCGCGTAGTAGTGCGGAGCGGAACGGCGGCTGTCAAGCGCGGCGACGTGGTGAAAAAAGGCGCGCTTCTTGCAAGCGGCGACGTTTATTCTACGGCAGGCGAGCTTCTGTATACGGGCGAATGCGATGCGGACGTTTACGGGAACGTTGCCGTGACCGTCGTGGCGGATATTTCTCCGACGTATGTAGAGTATAGGCGTACCGGCAATGTAGAACGCAGAACACAGGTCGAGTTATTCGGGTTCGGGTTAGGAAAGACTCAAAGCACATTCGCGTCGTATGAAACCGTCGCGCGCAAGACAAACTATGATGTGTTATTACCGCTTTACGTGACGCGATACGAGTATTACGAAACGGCGCCGATAGAGCTTACGCGCGATATCGATGAGGCGGTTAAAGCTTTTGCCTTAAGCAAGATAGAAGAAATGAGTTTTTCCGGCAAATTCGATTATTCGTATAACGTTACGGAGCTTGTGTCGGGACTGTATACGGTGCATTTGTTTTTAAGCGGCGAAACGATCGTTTCCACTCCTGTCGATACCGTTCCCGTGCCGCCGGAACAGGAAAACACCACCGATAACGATAAATAAATTTTCGGAGCGACGAAAGATATTTTGAAAAAAACCGTTAAAAACGACGAGCTGAGCGCAGTGTTCGGCGCATACGACGCAAACATAAAAGTTCTCGAAGAACTTTGCGGCGTCGTTGTGCGTCCGAGTTCGGACAGCGTGGAGATAACCGGTCGCAACACAGAGCTTGCCGAGCTGCTTATGGACAAGCTTTCGGCGGCTGTCAGGCGAGGAGAGAATATAGACCCCGATACCGTTCGACGGTATTTCGATGTTTTGCAGGCCGATCCCGAAGGCGTGGATAGTATGGTCGCTCAACCCGTATGCGTAAATGCGCACGGTCAAAAGATATACGCCAAGACGTTGGGACAAAAACGGTTTACTGACAGCGTTTCGGAAAATCTGATAACGTTTGCGATCGGACCTGCCGGAACGGGCAAAACGTATTTGGCTGTCGCCATGGCGGCGAATGCGGTAAAAAAAGGATTGGCGGATAAGATAATACTTACGCGCCCCGCGATAGAAGCCGGTGAGAAACTCGGGTTTTTGCCGGGGGATCTCCAAATGAAAGTCGATCCGTATTTAAAGCCGCTTTACGACGCGCTCGGCGAAATGTTCGGCGCGGACTATTTAAAACTTATAGAACGAGGAACGGTAGAAGTCGCGCCGCTTGCGTACATGCGCGGACGTACATTGTCGCATGCGTTTATAATACTCGACGAGGCGCAAAACACTACGCCCGAGCAGATGAAAATGTTTTTGACTCGGTTCGGCGAGGGCAGTCGCGCCATCGTTACGGGCGACGTTACTCAAATAGATTTGCCGCCGCACGGGCAGTCGGGACTCATTCAAGCCGAAGACGTGTTAAAAGACGTGAACGGGATAGAATTCGTTTATCTCGAGGAAAGCGACGTCGTGCGTCACGGACTTGTTATGCGCATAGTAAAAGCGTACAACGAATATAACAGCAAAATATCGGATAATACGTTTAGGAGAAACAATGCAAGACACGGAAAAACCGAATGACAATATTTCGTACAATCCGCCGCGTAGCGCGTATTGGTGGCTTGCCGGCATTTTTGCCGTTGTGTTTGCCGCAATATACATAGCGTTGGTGATTTTCGTATACTTTGTAGGACAAGCAAACAGCGGTATTTGGGGTATCAATGCTGCGGAAGCATATACGCTTTATGCGTTTATGTTCGCATTTTTTCTTATTGCGCTGTATATTTATATGGCGGTTTCACGCAAGGAATTACTGTTTTCTTTAAAGCGCGCCGGCGCTTTGATGACGGTGTTCGCTTTTGTAGTTATACTCAATATAACGCTTATGGCGTTCAACCCGTATCTTATATGCATAGCGCTTACATCGATGCTTATCCTGCCGTTTTCAAAGAAAAGCGACGCGTTTGTTCTGAATGCGTTTTCATGCTGGATATCGTCGTTTATGCTGATAGTAACGCTTGATTACAGTCAATTCCCGGCGATCGCATTTACGTTGCTCGCCGGTATGATATGCGGCGCAGTAGCGACATATACGTTCCCTTCGAATATGACGCGAGTTGTATCGGTCGTGCGGTCGTTCGTTACGGGCGTGATAACGGTGCTTGTGTATTGGGTGTTGCTTTCGACGTACAAGCTGAGTTTTGCCCCGTTTGTGGATAACATTATGTATATAGGATTGTCGGTTGCCGGCGAAGTTCTGCTTACGGGCGTAATAGTTCCGTTGGTCGAGTGGTCGTTCAATCTGACGAGCGATTACAAGCTTATGGAGCTTACCAACCATAAAGCGCCGCTTATCAAGCGGTTAAGCACTGAAGCTCAGGGTACGTTCAACCATTGTTTGGCTGTTGCTAACTTTGCGGAGATCTGTGCGGACGCAATAGGCGAAGATCCATATCTTGCAAGAGCTTGCGCCTATTACCATGACGTAGGTAAGCTCAATAACGTGGAGTATTTCACAGAGAATCAAGCCGGCTACAATCCGCACGACGAAATTTTACCGGAAGTTTCCGCAGAGATTATAAGAAAACATACCGTAGACGGTTACGAACTGTGTAAGCAATACAGAATTCCCGAAGAGGTCGCGCGCATTGCGATCGAACATCACGGCACGCAACCCATTATGTATTTCTATAATAAAGCCAAGTCGCTTACGGACGGTGACGTCGATATGGATGAGTATCGATACTACGGCGAAATACCTACGGGCAAGATCGGCGCTATAATCATGATCTGCGATTCCGCCGAGGCTGCGATACGCGCCATGGATAACCCGACGGGTGAAAAAGTGGACAAGCTGTTAAAGAGCATGATCGATGAACGGCTCAAGCTCGGACAGTTCGATAACTGTGCGATAACTATGAAAGACCTTACGTCTATTCGCTCGGCAATAGTCGGCGCGTACGGCGGGCTTTACCATAAGCGCATAAAATACAATATCGGTCGCGGTGGAATAAATGTTTAAACTCACGGGAGACGTCAAGCCGGAATTCAATCGGCTTGCCGATATAATTTTTTATAAGTTGAAGTTATGCGGTAACGCAACGGTGGATATAGCTATCGTCGACGACGAACAAATGCGTGTTCTTAACCGCGATACGCGCGGAAAGGACAATACGACCGATGTGCTGAGCTATCCCGCGCTCGATAAAATAACAGAGTTTACGCAAAAAAACTATCCCAACGATTACGACGAGGATCGGCGCGCCGTAGTGCTCGGCGATATTGCGATCAACGAGAATGCCGCCGCGCGTCAGGCGAAAGAGTATGGCACGGGCGAAAGAGAAATAAATTATTTATTCGTTCACGGCATGCTTCATATTCTCGGTTACGACCACATGACCGACGAAGATAAAAAGAAAATGCGCGCCGTAGAAGAGTCTGTGCTTGCCGAACAGGATAAGTCGGTAGTGGTTGCCGTAATAGGCAGACCGAACGCCGGAAAATCGTCGATAGTAAATGCTATAGTGGGCGAAAAAGTTTCTATCGTTTCGCCTAAGCCGCAAACAACACGCGACAGAATAACGGGCATTTGCACCGAGGGCAGCCGTCAAATAGTATTCTTGGATACTCCCGGTATGTTTAAGCCGCGTACTAAGCTCGATGAGCATATGGACAAGAGCATTCGCAGTTCGTTGGGCGGCGATGCGGATGTTGTGCTTGTCGTACTTGACAGTACCAAGGGCATCACCGACGCGGACGAAAGATTGATCGAGGAGCGATTGAAATGTCGCGCCCCGTTGTATGTTGCCGTGAACAAAACCGATCTTAAAGGTTATGAGGGAGTTTATCCCGTACTCGAAAAGCTCAACCGTTATATGTCGCGCAAAGACGGTAGATCCGTTAAGGACGTTATTCCTACAAGCTGTAAGACGGGGCAGAACATAGATCTTTTAAAAAACGCGCTGTTTGATGAATGTAAGGACGGGGGATTTTTATTTCCCAAAGACGAATTTACCGACCGTCCGATCAAGTTTTTGATAGGCGAGGCTGTGCGCGAAAAAGCGTTGCTGTTTTTGCAGGACGAGATTCCGCACGGCGTAGGCGTGAGCGTGCGGAAGGTCGACGAAACTACCGATCCGATCCATATATCTTGCGACGTGATCGTCGATAAACAATCGCATAAACAAATAGTTATCGGCGACGGCGGTGAAATGATAAAGCGTATCGGCAAATCCGCGCGGCGCGATATAGAACAGTTGCTCGGCGGCAGTCAAGTATTTTTGGAACTTTTTGTAAAGGTGCGACAGGGTTGGCGCGACAGAACTGACATTTTGAAAGATATCGGTTATTAGTATCTTGGCGATAACGCAATAGCGGATCGTTACATAATTTCCCGACGAAAAGCCATGCTATATTCGGAGGGTAAAATAATGGAAAAACAAGAAAGATATTTTTGGGAACTGTTTTGTGCTACGGGCGAACCGCGTTACTATTCGATGTATATTCGCGAGCGCGACAGGATAAATGCCGAGGGTACTCGAAAGAGCTGAACAAACGAGGAGAGTATGACAGACTTCACCGATAAATGCGTTGTGCTTAAAATTAACGATTACCGTGATGACGATAGGCTTGCAAAAGTCTTGACGGCGGAGCACGGCTCGGTGACGGTCATGCTCAAGGGCGTAAAAAAGGCAAAAGCCAAGCTTAAACCGTTCGCGCAGCTTTTTTCCGTGTTCGATACGCGGTTATTGGCTAACCGCGGTGCATTTTTAACGCCGATAGAACCGATGCTTATTCAAGACGGTTTTTCGCTTTGTTCGGATCTTAAAATTTTTACGGCGGCGTCCGTTGCCGCCGAAGCTACTGATGCTGCAATAGGCGACGACGAACCGCATCCGGAATTGTTTTTGGCATTTTTGAAGCTTATACGCGCTTTGCAAATGCCTGACGTGGATGCGTATTACAGGGCTGCGGTATATATGTGCGAATTGAATGCTCTGTGCGGTTTTTATAAACAGTACGCATTTTCCGAAAACCCCGTTTCGCCCGTGCAATTGCTCGGGTATGCTCAAAAATACGGCTATGCCGGCGACGGTAACGATGCCGATCTTTCGCGCAGGGCGCTCAAGTACATAAGCGGCGAGTTCGAACGTTTTTTCGACGTTCGGATAAAAAGCGTCGATTCCATAGATCTGTACATCTGATTTTGCTATGTGTTATAAATTCGGGAAACTGAATTCGGGATTGTCGACCGCTTCGCGGTGAGTATAGTATATTTACTAAACAATCGACAGTAATTCCCAATTTAATATATTTTTTTATAAAAGAAGTAGGCTTTTTTGAGAGAAATAAGAAAAACGCTTGCCTTTTTTGTTATTATCTGATATAATCTTTTGCGGACGAAAACTATATTCAAGGAGAATAATTAAAAATGGCAAAAAAGTACTGCTATCTTTTTACCGAAGGCAACGCAACTATGCGCGAGCTTTTGGGTGGCAAAGGTGCTAACCTTGCGGAAATGACCAACATCGGTCTTCCCGTACCTCAGGGCTTCACGATTTCTACCGAGGCGTGCACTCAGTACTATGAAGACGGTCGTAAAATAAATGACGGTATACAGAAAGAAATCATGACGTATATCGACAAAATGGAAAAAATCTGCGGCAAGAAGTTCGGCGATAAAGAAAATCCGCTTCTTGTTTCTGTTCGTTCGGGTGCGCGTGCATCCATGCCCGGCATGATGGATACGATTCTTAACCTCGGTCTTAACGAAACCGTCGTAAATACTATAGCCGCAAAATCCGGCAATCCCCGTTGGGCTTGGGACTGCTATCGCCGCTTTATCCAGATGTTCTCGGACGTCGTTATGGAAGTCGGCAAAAAATATTTCGAAAAGCTTATCGACCAAATGAAAGAGAAGAAAGGTGTGGAGTACGACGTAGATCTTAACGCCGACGACCTTAAAGCTCTTGCCATGCAGTTTAAAGACGAATACAAAAAACAGCTCGGAAAAGATTTCCCCGACGATCCGAAAGAGCAGCTTTTCGAAGCTATAAAAGCGGTTTTCCGTTCGTGGGACAACCCCCGTGCAAACATCTACCGTATGGATCACGACATCCCGTATTCGTGGGGTACTGCCGTAAACGTTCAGATGATGGCGTTCGGCAATATGGGCGATGATTGCGGTACAGGCGTTGCGTTCACGCGTAATCCGGCAACCGGCGAAAAGGGCCTTATGGGCGAATTCCTTATGAATGCGCAGGGCGAGGACGTTGTTGCTGGCGTTCGCACTCCTATGCCCATTTCCAAAATGGCGGAAGTTCTTCCCGACGTTTACAAACAGTTCTTGGATGTTTGCAACACGCTCGAGAATCATTATCGCGATATGCAGGATATGGAATTCACGATCGAGCAGGGCAAGCTTTATATGCTTCAGACCCGTAACGGCAAACGTACGGCTGCTGCCGCTATAAAGATCGCCTGCGACCTTATAGACGAAAAAATGATCACCGAGAAAGAGGCGCTTATGCAGATAGACGCTAAATCTCTCGACATGCTTCTTCATCCGCAGTTCGATCCGAACGCGCTTAAAGCCGCGGATAAGAAAAACGTAGTAGGCAAGGGCATTGCGGCGTCTCCCGGTGCGGCTGCCGGAACAATCGTATTTACCGCAGAAGACGCGGTTATCGAAGGCAAAAAGGGCAATAAAGTCGTTCTTGTTCGTTTGGAAACGAGTCCCGAGGATATCGAGGGCATGAAGTTTGCTCAGGGTATTCTTACGGTCAGAGGCGGACAAACCTCTCACGCGGCTGTTGTTGCGCGCGGTATGGGTACTTGCTGTGTATCCGGTTGCGGCGATATTAAAATGGACGAGGAGAACAAGCGGTTTACTCTCTGCGGTAAAGTTTATAAAGAGGGCGATGCGTTGTCGCTTGACGGATCTACGGGCAACATTTACGATTGCTTGATCCCCACCGTTCCCGCCGATCCCAACTCGGGTTACTTCGGCAGAATAATGGCTCTTGCCGATAAATACAAAGCGCTCGGCGTTCGTACAAATGCTGATACGCCGGCGGACGCAAAACAGGCAGCCGCATTCGGCGCACAGGGTATCGGTCTTTGCCGTACCGAGCACATGTTCTTCGAGCCGTCCAGAATCGGCGCTTTCCGCGAAATGATCTGTGCGGATACAGTAGAAGAACGCGAAGCCGCGCTTGCCAAGATCGAGCCTATGCAGCAAGCGGACTTCGAAGGACTTATGGAAGCGCTTGAAGGACAACCCGTTACGATACGTTTTCTCGATCCGCCGCTTCACGAGTTTGTACCTACCGACGAGGCGGATATTGCCGCGCTTGCCAAGACTCAAGGCAAAACGGTAGCTCAGATAAAACAGCTTATAAGCGACTTGCATGAATTCAACCCGATGATGGGACACCGCGGATGCCGTCTTACGGTCACGTATCCCGAAATTGCGGTAATGCAGACCAAAGCGGTCATCAAAGCCGCTATCGCTGTTCAAAAGCGTCATTCGAAGTGGAAAGTCGTTCCCGAGATCATGATACCTCTTACCGGCGAAGTCAAAGAAATGGCGTTCGTTAAAAAGATCGTCGTACAGACCGCCGATGAAGTTATCAAAGCGTCGGGAATCAACCTTAAGTACGAGGTCGGCACAATGATCGAAATACCGCGTGCCGCTCTTACTGCCGACGATATTGCGAAAGAGGCAGAGTTCTTCTGTTTCGGCACGAACGATCTTACGCAAATGACGTTCGGATTCAGCCGCGACGACTCCGGCAAATTCTTGCCCAGCTACTATTCGAACAAGATCTACGAGTTCGATCCGTTTGCTAAGCTCGACACCGTCGGTGTTGGCAAGCTTATGGAAACGGCTGTTAAGCTCGGCAAGGGCGAACGCAAAACATTGCACTGCGGTATCTGCGGCGAACACGGCGGCGATCCTTC
>Ga0137307_102114_pt1 | contig 14669 bp, 15 predicted proteins | sample NAcewD2O_March_2_FD_97180 | JGI IMG/M metagenome (GOLD analysis project Ga0137307, IMG submission 97180) | Mouse cecal microbial communities from Vienna, Austria - N-Acetylglucosamine amended D2O_March | ecosystem: Host-associated > Mammals > Digestive system > Large intestine > Cecum | place...
ACGCCTTACGGATTCCATCGAGAGTACCATGGCTCTGGGCGGAGGCCTTATGATCGTCGATGTCGTGGGCGGAGAGCCTGTGAATTTCAGCCAGCATTTTGCCTGTCCGGACTGCGGCATCAGCATCGAGGAGGTGGAGCCCAGAAGCTTTTCCTTTAATAATCCCTTCGGCGCCTGTCCGGACTGTTTCGGTCTGGGATATAAGATGGAGTTTGACGAGAACCTTATGATCCCCGACCGGTCCTTAAGTATTCTTCAGGGGGCCATCGTAGTCATGGGATGGCAGTCCTGCACGGATAAAGGCAGCTTTACCAGGGCTATCCTGGATGCCCTGGCCAGGGAGTACGGCTTCAGCCTGGACACGCCGTTTGAACAGTATCCTCAGAAGATCCAGGATATCATCCTGTGGGGAACCGGAGGCAAAGAAGTAAAGGTCCACTATACGGGACAGCGGGGCACCGGGATCTACGATGTGGCCTTTGAGGGGCTGGTGGAGAACGTGGAGAGGCGGTATAAGGAGACATTTTCCGAATCCAGCAAGGCAGAGTATGAGACCTACATGCGCATCACTCCCTGTTCTGCCTGCAAAGGCAAACGTCTGAAAAAGAGTTCTCTGGCAGTGACCGTGGGAGGGCTCAACATCTATGATGCCACCAATATGTCCATCGTCAAATTCCGGGAATTTGTGGACGGACTGGAGCTGACTCCCATGCAGGAGGCCATCGGAGCCCAGATCTTAAAGGAGATCAGAGCCAGAGTCACTTTTCTGATCAATGTAGGCCTGGAGTATCTGTCCCTGTCACGGGCCACAGGAACTCTGTCCGGAGGCGAGGCCCAGAGGATCCGTCTGGCTACTCAGATCGGATCAGGGCTGGTAGGGGTGGCCTATATTCTGGATGAGCCCAGCATCGGTCTCCATCAGAGAGATAACGACAAGCTGCTGCAGACCCTGCTCCATCTGAGAGATCTGGGCAACAGCGTGCTGGTGGTGGAGCATGACGAGGATACCATGCGGGCGGCGGATTTTATCGTGGACATCGGGCCCGGGGCAGGAGAGCACGGGGGACAGGTGATCGCAACAGGTACGGCCCAGGACATTATGGACTGTCCCGAATCCATAACAGGCGCTTACTTAAGCGGCCGCCTTCAGATCCCGGTGCCGTCGGAGCGGAGGACGCCTTCCGGCTGGCTTACGATAAAAGGAGCGGCGGAGAACAACCTGAAGAATATCGATGTGAAGATTCCTCTGGGAGTCATGACCTGTGTCACCGGTGTGTCCGGTTCCGGAAAAAGCTCCCTGATCAACGAGATCCTGTACAAGACCCTGGCCAGGCAGCTGAACCGGGCCAGAACCATCCCGGGCAGGTTTAAGAAGATCACCGGCACGGAACAGCTGGACAAGATCATCGCCATAGACCAGTCCCCTATCGGAAGGACGCCCAGATCCAATCCGGCTACCTATACCGGCGTTTTCGACATGATCCGGGATCTGTTTGCCTCCACGGTGGATGCCAAGGAGCGGGGATATAAAAAAGGCCGGTTCAGCTTTAACGTTAAAGGCGGACGGTGCGAGGCCTGTTCCGGTGACGGTATCATAAAGATCGAGATGCATTTTCTGCCTGACGTGTATGTGCCCTGCGAGGTCTGCGGCGGCAAGCGGTACAACCGGGAGACTCTGGAAGTCAAATACAAGGGAAAGAGCATCTACGACGTCCTGAACATGACTGTGGAGGAGGCGATGAAATTTTTCGAAAACGTTCCGACGATCCACAGGAAGATTGCCACCCTTAACGATGTGGGACTCTCCTATATCCGTCTGGGACAGCCCTCCACGGAACTGTCCGGAGGCGAGGCCCAGAGGATTAAGCTGGCCACGGAGCTGAGCAGGCGGGGGACGGGAAAGACCATCTACGTTCTGGATGAGCCTACCACAGGCCTTCATTTCGCCGATGTCCATAAACTGGTGGATATCCTGCGCAAGCTTTCCCAGGGAGGCAACACGGTGGTGGTTATCGAGCATAACCTGGATGTAATCAAGACTGCGGACTATATTATCGATATGGGGCCAGAAGGCGGGGACAAAGGAGGAACCGTGGTGACTCAGGGGACTCCCGAGGAGGTGGCCGCCTGTCCCCGGTCTTATACAGGGCAGTATGTGAAGAGGTATCTGGAAAGATAAAAGAAGACGCTACACCCATAAGGACAATGGCTTCTGTCGCAACCGTGCTCCGGCGCGAGTGCGCGTCAAGACGCACACTTTTTAGCTTCAGTTGGGTCTTGTGTTTTCCGGCTTCCTGTTGTAGAATGAGGAAAGTACAGGGGCGGGGGAACAGATTTCAGATTCAGAGAAAAGGCCAGGAGGATACTTGTGAACAGAGAAAAGATAATTGTGATCGATTTCGGGGGCCAGTATAATCAGCTGGTGGCCCGCCGTGTCCGTGAATGCAGCGTGTATTGTGAGATTTATTCCTATAAGACCGACATTGAACAGATCAAAGCCATGAACCCCAAAGGGATCATCCTCACAGGAGGTCCCGACAGCTGTTACGAGGAAGGGGCGGCTTCCTGCGGCAGAGAGCTGTTTGAGCTGGGAATTCCCGTTCTGGGGCTGTGCTACGGCGCCCAGCTGATGATGCTGACTCTGGGAGGCCGTGTGACCAAGGCCCCTGTCCGCGAGTACGGAAAGATCGAAGTGACTGTGGACAGATCAAGCAAACTCTTCGGCGATGTATCGGAGAAGACCATCTGCTGGATGAGCCACAATGATTATATCGAGAAAGAGGCTCCCGGTTTCCGGGTCATCGCCCATACGGCGGACTGCCCGGTGGCGGCGGCAGAGCAGGAGGAGAGACAGTTATATGCCATCCAGTTTCATCCGGAGGTCCTTCACACCCGGGAAGGCAGCAAGATGCTCCACAACTTTGTCTATAACGTCTGCCGCTGCTCGGGAACCTGGAAGATGGACACTTTCGTAGAGACCAGTATCAGGGCCATCAGGGAAAAAGTGGGCAGGGGAAAAGTACTCTGCGCCCTCTCCGGCGGCGTGGATTCCTCCGTGGCTGCCGTTCTCATGGCCAAAGCAGTGGGGGATCAGCTGACCTGTGTCTTTGTTGATCATGGCCTGCTGAGGAAGAACGAGGGAGACGAAGTTGAGGAGGTATTCGGCCCTGAAGGCCCCTATGACCTGAATTTTATCCGCGTCAATGCCCAGGAGCGTTTTTACGAAAAGCTCAAAGGAGTGGAGGAGCCGGAGCGTAAACGGAAGATCATCGGGGAAGAATTTATCCGGGTCTTTGAGGAGGAAGCCAGGAAGATCGGCGCCGTGGATTTTCTGGTTCAGGGAACCATCTATCCTGACGTGGTGGAGAGCGGACTGGGCGGAGAATCTGCCGTGATCAAATCTCATCACAACGTAGGAGGACTCCCGGATTATGTGGATTTCAAGGAGATCATAGAACCTCTCCGGGACCTGTTTAAGGACGAGGTGCGCAAGGCGGGTCTGGAGCTGGGGATCCCGGAGAAGCTGGTGTATCGTCAGCCCTTCCCGGGACCTGGCCTGGGGATCCGGATCGTGGGAGAGGTAACTGCCGAGAAGGTGATCATGGTGCAGGATGCGGATGCCATCTATCGGGAGGAGATCGCCAGAGCCGGCCTGGACAGGAAGATCGGACAGTATTTTGCCGCTCTGACCAATATGAGATCAGTAGGCGTCATGGGAGATGAGCGGACTTACGACTACGCCGTGGCCCTGCGGGCGGTGAATACGGTGGATTTCATGACTGCGGAGACGGCTGAGATTCCTTTTGAGGTGCTGGCCAGGGTGATGAACAGGATCATCAATGAGGTGAAGGGGATCAACAGAGTGTTTTATGACCTCACGTCAAAACCGCCTGGGACTATAGAGTTCGAATAGTGGACATTTGGACTGAAAACCTGATAAAATAAGGGTTTTCAGTCCTTTTTATATCTCTGTGATGTTAATATGATGTTGAAAATAGAGCCAGCTACTTTTCCTACTCCAAAATGGATGCGGTTGAAATCCCTGTCGAAATGTGGTAATATCTCTTTGGGACTACCAGGATGGTAGGCGGTTAGCCCTCCCCGGAGGGACTGTGACCCTCCGTTTACATAGAAACCTGAAAGGGAATCTGGGAAAGGAGGGCTGAGCCATATGGATATTTTGGGACTTATTGCGGTGTTAAGTTTTGGCTTGACCTGCTTTGGTATCGGATATACATTCGGTAAAGATAGTAACAAGCCACAGAAATAGCCGCCCTCCCGTGACAAGGTAAGCGGCTATAGCTGTTAACTTATGAATCGGGCTAACCGTCTATCGGTAGCTCCCGTGGGGCGTCTGTTACCAGCAGGCGCCTCTCTTTATCTAAAGAATAGCACAATCTGCGGGAAAGTTCAAGAATTTTCTTCTGTCGGCGGTGCCGCTCGCCGGAACTGATTGAGCCGATTTGCCAGCTGCTGATCCTTGTCCGGGTAAAGGTGGGAATAGGTATCCAGTGTGGTCTTCACGGATTCATGCCCCAGCCGGTCCGCAATCTCCAATGGGGCAAAACCCATTTCAATCAGCATACTGGCATGTGAGTGCCTCAGATCGTGGACTCTTATAATTGGCAGCCCCACTTTGGCGGCGATCCGCTTTATCTCTTTATCCAGGGCAGATTTTGTGAAATAGAATATCCGGTCCCCCTGTTCAATCCCATAGAGCTTTGCCATGTATTCCTGAATATCATCGTATAGAAAATCGGGTATGGATATACACCTTTTAGCCTTGGGCGTTTTCGGCTCCAGGAATAATTCTTCCCCATTTACTTTTGCATAATTTTTATTGATATCAATCCGTTTTGAAGGGAGGATGTCTGCAGGGGTAAGGGCCAGCAGCTCCCCGGACCGCATCCCGGTGTAAAAGAGCACATCAAAGGCCAGCTTTACAGAGGATTTTTGTATGGCGGCGGAGAACTGCTCATACTGCGCCTGTGTCCATATATTCATTTCCTCGGCTCGGCTCTTCCCCATGCTGCCGGCGGCCCGACATGGATTAGCAGAGAGCCGGTAATGGGCCACGGCATAATTCATGATGGCGGACAGCTGATTGTTAACGGTTTTGAGATATGTCTGGGAAAAAGGGTTCCCGGCTTCATCCCGGTAGGATATCAATTCGTTCTGCCATTTTCGGACCTTGATGGTGTCAATATCGCATACCTTCAGATTCCCGAAGTAGGGGAGCAGCTTTCCTTTTATGATGAACCGCTTATTTTCCATTGTGGTAGGCTTCAACCGGTGCGACATGTCCTCCAGATAGTTCTCCACCAGGGAGGAAAAGAGGATATCGCTGGTATTGTTCTGCTGATCCAGAAATGAGCGCTCATACTCTTTGGCCTCGCGCTGCGTCTTAAAGCCCCGTTTGCAGATATGCTTCTTTTCGCCGGTCCAGTCCGTGAAGTAGAAGTTGGCATACCAGCGTGTGGTTTTTCCGTCTTTTAAGGTATACTTGTAGGCCGGCACGACATTTTCCTCCTATCTGTTATGATAATGGAAGGATCGCTCCATGGCTTCAAGGGTAAGCCGATCCAGATCTTTAGATGAAAGGTTGCTTGTTTTATTTTCTCTGGTTGCCCGCACTCGATAAAATTCTTTTCTTGAGAGTTCATCCAATTTGGAAAGCCGTTCCTCTATTTCTGATTCCCATTCTTCATCAAAAATATCATCTATAGAATTTCTCTCTATAGAATGCTGGTAACAAATATCTGTATTCACAATATTGGCATCTAAGGAAAAAACAAAATCATTCGGTGATGCAGATTTCATTTTTTCTAAATCTGTTATTTTCCTTTTTACTGGTGCTTTGGGATAATCCTCCAAAGCAATTTTATAGTGCTCATATGCGCTTCCGAATAGTCCATGTGAGAAATATAAATCAGCCAACATAATTCTTGCCATTGATAGTTGGTATTTAGACATATTTGGATATGTAGATGCCGCATTTAGTAATTCGACAACTTTTCTTTCTTTCGTCCTTGATATTTCGATAATCATTTTTGACATGATTTCACGTGCTTCTTGCACCATGGAATAAGGGGAACGGTCTATATGCCCCGGTAAGCTTGTGTTCATAATAATCTCCATCTAAATGAATTATTGTTTCCTATGGCCTCGGTACCATTCGAGGCTGATTATTTTCCAGAGGCTTTCCTAAGTCCCTCCGCTGCAACAGGGGGAATGGGAGGACTCTGTTCTTTGAGTATTTCTTTAATTTTGCCAATAATGATATCTTTATTATCTTCATTTAATTGGCGATAAGCCCGCAAAATTTTTTTTTCGTCCTTGGATGATGCCACCAAGATGCCGGAAAAGAAATCTTCCAAAGATTTTTCCATAGCAACTGTAGAGGATTTTTCTTGAAATTTCCTGTATAGAAGAATCAATTCATACTCATCTTCGGAGGTATACCGTGGCTCTTCCGGTGGAAGCATTTTATCTGAATCCAATAAATAGTCAATAGTTACCCCGAATAGATTAGCCATAGCTGTTAATGTTTCATAGGTTGGACGCCTGGTTCCTCGTTCGTATTTACTGATACTTTTTTGGGAAACACCGACTTTCTTCGCCAATTCTTCTTGGCTCAATCCAAGCTTTTTTCGTTCTACAGAGATTTTTGAACCATCCATTTAATCACCTCTATTCCATTTTACTACATACAGGCGAAAATAAAACCGACAAATAGGAGTAAAAAACACTTGACAATCGCCAATAAGTAGTATTATATTACTACTATAAGGCGAGTGGAAGGGGTGAAGACAATGAGAAATACGCTGATCGAAGCAAGAGGTAAGAAAACTCAGGCTGCAATTTCCGCAGAAATTGGAATAACTCAAAAATATCTTTCAAAACTTGAGTTAGGCCAGCGCAATCCAAGCTTAAAAATCGCCGTCAAAATTGCTTCTTACTATGGAACAAGTGTTGAACATCTTTTTCCAGACATCTTTTCTCTGGAAAAAACCGCCAATTTGTAGTAACAAGAACATTATAGAATGGGGAGGTGCGGAAATAAATGGGAACAAACCCTACGAAAGCCGCTGACAACGTGTATTGTCGCTATAGAAAAGCTGCTGCAATGTACAATGATAAACTGAATAGTCGCGAAGGTGCTGCTGAACTCCTTGGCATATCGCAAAGTACACTGGCGGATTATGAGTTAGGAATAACAAAGATTATCCCGGCAGATAGCATTATGAGAATGGCGGATTTGTATAATGCACCGGAACTGCGGAATTATTACTGTCGGAATTGCTGTCCTCTTGGCGGAGAAGTACCAAAAGTTGAGATGGAAGATCTTGACAGGATATCGATCAGGGCGCTTTCTACTTTCCGGAAAATCGGAGAAACGAAGGAGCTGTTACTGGATATTACAGAGGACGGTGTCATTTCCGAGGATGAAAAAGGAGATTTGAATAAGGTACTCGAAAATCTGGAGGAACTGGAGCAGATAGCGCAGAGTCTCAAACTGTGGGTTAAGAAAAATCTGTAATGTCTTGCCTACAATATGCGGACATTTGACAGCAACTGCTGACAAGTGCGTCCGTAATCCAATCGTAATCCGAATCCAAATCGGAATTCAATACAAATGTGCATTATGAATTGATGGGTGGTGAAAAGGTGTTTTTTGCACAGAATTTGAAATATTTAAGGGAGCAGGCGAGAGAAAGTCGAAAGGATATAGCCAACATACTTTCTGTATCAGAAATGACTATTAGCAGATACGAAAGCGGGGAAAGTGAGCCTGATTTACAGAAAGTTGTCGATTTGGCATTTCATTTTCGAGTAACGGTTGATGATTTGCTGGTAAGACCCAAAGAACCATTATTTATACGTAATATCAGATTTTTGCAGAAAAAGTATGGAATTGATGATAAAGAACTGGCTCTTTTGATGGGGATCAAGAAAAGCAATTTAAAACATTGCCTCATGTACGGAATAGAAAACTTTGCTTATTGTCAAGAAAATAAATCCAGGTTAGCGGAATTTTTTGGACTGAAAGCATGGGAATTACATTTAAAGGATTTATCAAAGGAGGGTGTGTGACCATGGCAAAAGCATGGCTGGAAGATAAGGCAACATGGTTGTTTGATTTGGCCCATGACAATTTGGACGAAGACGCCACTGTGAAGGGCTTTCTGAAACACTATGCACTGCAAGGGCAGGGAATGGGTGATGTGCAGCGGGATATGCACTTTCGCACACACTACGGAGACTCTTACCTGAAAGGTGCCATGGCCTATCTGCGGAGAGCGCTGGAGGTGCAGATTGAGGCGCCGCCCCGCTCGGAGATGCGGACGCTGGATGAAGTGCAGGGAATTGTTGATGCTGTCCGCGCGGGCATCCCGGTCCAGGTTGATTACTACGATCCGGAGATTGATGATAATCCGTATGTTGTCCGTGCGACATGGTAGGAAGGAGGGATTGCATGGGAGCATTGGCAGCAGCGCCGGGCGTGATCTCTTCCCCCGGGAAATACTATTGTGGGGTTGCAGAGGTTATGGAGTATCTCGGTTGCAAAGAAAATAAGGCCTATGAGCTGATAAGAAAGCTCAGGGAGGAACTCATAGAAGCCGGCAAGCTGACGCCGGCGTATCCGCAGGGAAAAGTACCGCGAAAGTATTTTTTGGAGCGGTGCATGATTGAAGAATAGGAGGTGTGTCATGGCATTTTACAAAATCTGTCCGGATTGCGGGGCTTCGCTGGATCCGGGAGAAAAATGCGATTGCCGGGAGGAAGCGGAAAAGAAACAGGAGTTTTTCAGCCGGCACTTGAAAATGGAACCGAAAGCGAGGCAGCTGGCTTTTGTGTTCGACAGCGGGGAGGTTCGGTGTGAAAGCAAAAGTTGTTGTTAGCCTGGGTACGGTGGTAGGGCTGGCGGTGTTGTCTGCAGCGGCATTTATAAGTACGGCGGGCACGGCCGGCGCAAGTCCGGCAGTAGGGCAGAGGGAGGATATGCAAGCTGCAATCTGTCAGGAGGAGCCGGCTATCAAAGAAAAGGAGAGACGATTATCAGTTGAATCGGTCTTATTGCCTGAGCCAACAGAGGAACCGCCACAAACAGAAAGCGAGAGCCGGAGCCCGGAGGATTCTTATCTTCTCGCCAAAATCGCAATGGCAGAGGCGGAGAGTGAGGATACAGAGGGAAAGGCGCTGGTCATGCTGGTGGTCCTAAACCGTGTGAAAGCCGGTGGATTTCCTGATTCTGTAGAGGAAGTGATCTATCAGGCAAGGCAGTTCAGCCCCGTTGCCAGCGGAAGGTTTGACAGAGTGGAGCCAGATGCCGATTGCTGGCAGGCCCTTTCCCTGATTGAAGAGGATGGATGGGATGAAAGCATGGGCGCTACCTATTTTGAGAGTGAAAGCGAATCCACCTGGCATGAGGAAAATCTGGAATTCCTTTTCCAGCATGGCAATCATTATTTTTACACGGATAAGGAGGGCGGGAAATGAGCAGATGGAAGTGGATCGGGCGGCCTGTGGTTGCAGTAGTTTATGTTACGGCAGTTACATACATGGCCGGGAAATGGGCTATACGCTATGCCTATTTGGAGCGTGGCTATGATGCTGTCGGAGGGGAGTATCTTTTTATCCCAATGGTGGCCTGGGCGGCGTATAAGCTGATCAATATCTTTTTGAATGTGTTGGAGGATGAAATGTATGCAGAAACAGGACGTGAAAAAGCAGGAGGTAGAGGAACTGCTGGGCTTCGCAATAACAGATGAACAGCTCCGGGAGGCTTTGGAATGCGCCCGGCGCAAGCAGGAGTATATCTATCAGCGGGAGCGGAGGCCGGTGGTGTTGCAGCACTGGTATCTGGTAAAGCTGACGGAAGAGTATGTCAGGAGCCTTGCTTTCTCAAAATTTACGATGGATCTGTGCAGGGCGCTGCGTGACATGGAAAAAGAGCACTCGGCAAGTTGCCAGAGCGCCCCTACGGATAACCATATTGTAGCAGTTCCAGCTGGATAAAGCAAGCGGAATTTTTCAATATGGCAAAGAGGACAATGAAAATGGCTATAAACATGCAGAATATGGGGAAAGAGCACTCGGCAGATTGTCAGGGCGGCTCCTACGGAAAACCATATCAGGGCATGATTTAGCAAATAAATCAAAGACGATATGGAGGAAAATCTATGGACAATTCTTATGCATTGACTGAAATCCAGTCAAAATACCAGAACTGCAATCTGCTGATACCGGCAGCTACATCAGTGCAGATCAATCCCTTTTACAAATGTACGGTCATGGAGGTTGTGGCCGACACCTCTGAGAACTCCGGCGATATTTTTAAGGTCGGCAATGTCAAGATTGGAGAGGATAAAAACGGAAAAGCAGTTTACAGAGATGTCTTTTCTCCGGCGAAGCCGCTCCTGATGAAGCTTGCGACTGCAGCCGGCATCCAGTTCCATCCCGAATATACAACGGTTTTCCGGGAGAACGCAAACACCTATGTCGGCAGGGCCTATGGGGCGGTCCGTCTGCCGGACGGTACATTCAAGACGCATGCGGAGACAAAGCGGATCTGCCTGGATGATGAAGAATCCAAATACCGGCTTGAATTTATGGATAAGTCCATTATGGGAATAACGGACTGGAAAGCGGCAAAATCCGCAGAAGAAATGTTCAAGGGGCATTGGGAAGAAACCAATGAAACCAGGACATATAACGGCAGGGAGTATCCGGTTAAAAAGTTTGTGATCGATGATTGCGACCGAGAGAAATATATCGAGCGGTCTATCCTGGTTAATATGACGCTGCTCCGGAAGACCGCATCCGAGAAAGCGCAGACAGGGGCAATCCTCCGGGTTATCAGGGCCCTTCTTGGAATCAAAGGGACATATCAGCGGGAGGAATTACAAAAGCCGTTTGCGGTTCCCACCGTCACATTCTCGCCGGATTACTCGGATGCCACTGTGCGGCAGGCAATGTTGCAGCAGGGGATGAATTCTATGGGGAATATGTTCGGCGCGGCAGCGGCGCCGCCGGCAATCAACTCTATGGGAATTTTCGAGGACGCTGTCCATGAGGCCTTTGATCCGGAGGAAAATCTGAGCAATCCGGCTTTTACATCTGAGCGGAGTGCAGAAGATGATGATATTCCGGAGGAATACCGGCAGCCGCCACAGGAGACTTCGGAACGCCGGGAGCCGCCGGCTCAGCAGGCAGAGACGCCCCGCGAAGAATCCAGCGGATATTTCTGTGATGAATGCGGAGCGGAGATCAACGAAAGGGTGTATGGATATTCCCTTAATAAATTTGGGAGGCCGCTTTGCATGAAGTGCCAGAAAGGAGCGGGGAAGTGATGAATCTGATTAAAATTTCAACAGATCTTGAGTTGACAGTGCATGAATTCCCTTCCGGGGGATATGCGGAAGAGAACAGGTTTCTGCGGGAACTGATCGGGAACCATTGCGATATTTATGAGCATATCATGCCAGGCAGATTGTATACAGAGCTGCATATGAAAAACCGCCCGACAAAAGTGCCGGGGCAGTGTGTAAGCATGCTGATTGACGAGGAGGGTCTGTTAAAGGAAAACGAGCCGAATCCGGTCGGCAGTTATCTCTATGAAACTGACAGGCACGGTCATCCGATCATGGGGAACATTCTCTTTGTCGGAGAGGAATGGGGCAGTGACGGGATAGATTTCTGCGGCATTGAGGATTCTGTTTTTGAAAATCTGAAACTGCAGCTGGCTCATATGATCGAGGTAATGAAAGAGGTAAAGGAGGCGTTTAGCTTATGAAAATATTACATACGGCAGACTGGCATTTCGGGACGTTCCGGAGCCCGGTCAGGGATGGGGTAAATCTCCGCACAGAGGATACGAAACGCTGCATGGATGAACTGATAAGAGTGGCAAAGGAGGAGCATCCGGATTTCTCTCTGGTTTCCGGTGATGTGTTCCACGTTGGCCGGCTCTGGTCTGACAGATGCTGTGAAGAGATCATTATGGCAATCCACTATATCAAGGAGCTTGCGGCTGTTTCTAATGAGGTAGTGGTCATGCGCGGTACGCCGAACCATGACGGAGCAGGACAGTTTAATGTCCTCTCCGAAATGTTCAAGGACGTTCTGAATGTGCATATTGTCACCACGCCGGAGGTCCTTGCATTTGAGGATGCTGACATAGCGGTTCTTCCGGGATTTGACAGGGGAGTTTACCGGGCAAAGTTCCCCGGCCTCTCCAGCGAGGAAGAAAATGAGGTGTTCACGCAGGAACTCTCCAATATCGTTACCGGAATGCGGGCCCGGTGCAGACCTGGTAAGAAAAAAATCCTTATGGCGCATTATACCGTCCCTGGGTGCAATACGGAAAGCGGGCAGACGATGATGCTGACGCAGTTTGAGCCGATCATCCCCCAGGAAGCTCTGCTGGCGGCGGGGTATGACCTGGTAGCCCTGGGACATATCCACAGACCGCAGAACCTGATGAACCAGTATTGGTTTTACTCCGGCGCCATAAATGCCATGAATTTCAATGACGAAGGACAGGAGCGGGGATTCTGGATTCATACGGATATGCCGTTTGGGGGATGGGACAGCCGGTTTTTTAAGACGCCGATCAGGGAATTCATCACGTTTGATTTTACAGATACGGATATCACAGCAATCAACCTCGGAGACATGGATGATGTGGCATATAATTACTGGCGGTACAATGGCGCCGTGAAAGATAAGATTGTCCGGATCCATTATAGCTGCTCCGCGGAGAACAGCAAAGCGCTGAATAAGGCGCTGATCGAGAGGACGCTGCTTGAAGACGGGGCTTTCATGGTATGGGAGATTCTCCCGGATAAAATAGATGAATTTGCAAACCGGACAGAGCTGGCCGGAGCCACGGATCCGGAAGCTAATCTTATCAAATATCTTGAAGAGAAGCAGATAGAGCCGGAAAAGGTACAGGAGCTTGTGCTGAAAGCAAGGCCCATTATCGCAGAGGCAGAGGCAAATATGCCGACAGCGGCCAATACCGGGATATTTGAACCGGTGGAGATTTCGGTCAAGAATTACCGTAACTATGAGGATGAAACCTTTAATTTTGAGGATATCACATTCTGCACCATTAACGGGCAGAACGGGGCCGGGAAGAGCAGCCTGTTCATGGACGCCATAATTGACTGCCTTTATGAGCAGCCGAGGGAGGGCATCATCAAGGACGATACTGGGAGATCCCCTTGGCTGCGGAATGATGAATCGGTCCGGTCCGGCGCCATTATGTTCACATTCCGTATCGGGGAAAAGAAATACCGGGTGACAAGGACCAGGGCCCGCTCCGGGAAGGTAACGCTGAACATTGCGTGTTTCATGGAAGGGGAATGGAAAGACTGCTCAAAGGAAAGGGCAAACGATACCCAGCAGGAGATCTTGAATATCATCGGCATGGATAGCTTCACATTCAAGTCCTGTGCGCTGATCATGCAGGATCAGTATGGGCTCTTCTTGCAGGCCAAGCCGGAGGAACGGGTGGAAGTCCTCGGAACGCTTCTCGGCCTGGGTGTCTATCAGATCATGGAGAGGATCGCCCAGGATAAGGCAAAGGTATATGGGACGAAGAACCGTGAATTGAAGCAGGAGGTCGAGATCCATAGGAGTACGATATCCGGCTTTGGAAATCCGGAGGAGGAATTAGAGAACTGTCGGGCTGAACTTGCGGGATATGAAAGTAGCTTGCAGGCGAAGATCGCAGAGCGGGACAAAAATAAGCTTCTCCTGACAAACCAGCAGGAAGCCGCAGAAAGGCGGACAAAGCTGTTGGCATCTATTACTACTTTGCAGAGTAAAAAGGCTGCTACAGACCAAAATAGAGCCACTCAGCAGGCGATTATAGATAGCTGCTCGGTTATTCTTGACAGTCGGCAGGAGATTGAGGGGAAGGTCGCGGAGTATAACGCTCTTATGGAGCGGGAAAGAAATCTGTCCAGGGAATCCACACTGTATTCTGCAAAGAAACGGGAGGCGGAAGGCTTTGCAAGGCAGGCAGCATCCGAACAGGAGGCTATTGATGCTTTCAAAGCGAGGATGAAGCAAAAAGAAAATGAACTGTCATGGGCCCAGCCCTCGGATCAGGATGCTGTCATCAAAGAAAACGCCGCAGAGTATGAACGGCAGAAGAAATTGCTGGATGAGGCATATGAACAGGAAAGGGCCTACCGGGCGGTGGAGAAACAGCTGACGCAGGCAAGGTACGATTTGCAGCAGATCACCACACGGCATGATTCGGACGTAAAGCGTCTGCAGTTCGGAGAGGACGGACTGAAAAAGAAAGCGGAGCTGCTCTCCAACGTGGAATGCGTGGATATATCCCAGGCTAAATGCGGATTTCTGGCGGATGCGATTTCCGCAAAACAGGCGCTTGATGATTACCCTGGGCGCTATGCAGAGCTGGAGAGAGCCTATGGGGAGCAGACGGCACCTCTCAATCAGCGGGTTGCCGAGTTAGAAGAGCAGCTGGCCGGACTGCCCTTTGATGCCGGGAGAGTGGCGGCAGTATCGAAGAAGATAACCGAGTTGAAGCCCTACATGGCAAAGCTTGAAGCCATCAACCAGCGGGAAGGCAAGATTGCTCTGTTGGAAGCTGATATACAGCATTTGCAGTCAAATATACTCGGGGCAGA
>Ga0137307_102116_pt1 | contig 14660 bp, 14 predicted proteins | sample NAcewD2O_March_2_FD_97180 | JGI IMG/M metagenome (GOLD analysis project Ga0137307, IMG submission 97180) | Mouse cecal microbial communities from Vienna, Austria - N-Acetylglucosamine amended D2O_March | ecosystem: Host-associated > Mammals > Digestive system > Large intestine > Cecum | place...
GCCAGGATTCTGAGGGGTGTCGGGGGTGGTAGTGCCAGGGTTAGTGGTGGTACCAGGATTGGTGGTTCCCGGAGTTCCAGGAACGCTCGTACCCAGAGTACTGATTGCCTTCTTCAGGTGGACATAGATTACGGACGTCTGAGCACGGTTAATCAGACCTTTCGGGGCGAAAGTGCCCTGCTCATTCACGCCGGAGAGCAAGTCCAGATAGTAGCACACCGCCACCGCTGTTCCATAGCTGCTATCCACCGTTGTGAAGTCGGGTATTTTGCTGATGGTCATCTGGATTTCGGAATCGTTCGGCAGAACGATTCCCTTGTCCACCATGACATTGTACATCATCTGCGCCATGACTTCGCGGGTGACTTCTGTATCGCCGCGCCAGGAAACAATCCCATTGAAAAGATTGTGCTCTTGGGCAACAGCGAAATTCTGGTTCGGCCAAGCTCCAGCAACCGGACAGTTCAGCACTTCTTCATTGTAAAAAGCGCGGGTCAGCACAGTAAAGAACTGATTCATGTTCAGCTTCCCAGAGGGGCTGAACACCTTATTCCCGTTCTCATCCGTCCCTGTTCCCATCATGACCCCGTCGTTGTATGTCTCCAGGATGGAGTCATAGGCCCAAAAGTCGGGAAGGATATCGACGAAGGGGGAATTGGTGGCGTAGACGCGGGGGATGGCGACGAGGATGAGGGTGAAGACAGCGAATGCCGCTGCCAAAAGCTTGATGTGGATTTTGGATTTCATTAAGATACCTCCTAAATAATTTGATTCATACTCTGAAATACGAATCCCCTTGATACTTTCGGGGCCTTCCCCCAAAAGTCTTGCGCATCAAGGGGAAGAAACCACGCTGTCCTGTTTGGTACGGTTAGCTAAGAAAGGTTTCTTGATGGGGGCTATATAATGATTGTATGATGATTATACTGTGACGAAATGGAAAAGTCAAATACTGGGTTTCTTTCCAGACTTTCTTAAATTGAGCGTATTTACTCACATTATGTTAACTTCAACAGAGACTCTTCCGGCAGTCAAGAAAAGGATTACTGTACCTGATGGCAAAGCTCTTTGCCGCTTTTCATGTCTCTTTCTGTTATTCTTCCTCGCTTTCAATTATTGTTATAATTTTATCCGGCATTGGGGCGGTTTTCGGCTCTTTTAACTCAAAAATGAACTCTACCGAAAAGTCACGCAGCAACATGACATTATCCAGTTTAAGAAAGTTAATTGGCACGCCATATTTCTTGAACTGACGATCCTGTTCCAGTTTTTTAATAACACGCTGATATATTTCAAACTGGTACTTTTTTATTTCATCTTTTAGGGCTTCCCATGAATCGAACTGGTAGCGGGGAAGGCCCACGCTCATACGAATATGGTCAAATGTAGATTTGTTGTTGTTCCCCGGAACGCGCCCATATACAGGCGGAGCTATGTGCTGCACCAGCCTGTCAATAGGGGACAGCTCTTGCGGAGCATTATGCGCCAGTTCTGTTTGAAGAAAAATGTCAATGCACTCTTCCAGTGTCATTCCAACTTCAAACCAAGAAGCTGCTTTACTCCAGACGTTCGTATTAAAGCAGGGGGCGGTCATGATTTTGAAGATATTAAATTTTTTCCGGCCCTCATACGGAAACAGTTCTGATTTTTTATCAAGAGAGTAAATCCCATTTTCACTGAAATAATATGTTTTCCCTGCATGCTGACGGATAGGCGCATTGAATATACCATGTTCAATCAGCACGGCCCTTGTCATGGAAACCAGTTCTGCGTCAGAAATACTTTGCAGGTACTCATCCATCTCTGGAAGCAGGTACTTTTCAACGCTTTTGTCCAATTGTTCAAAATTGGGGAATCTGCTGACTGCCTGCTCCCATATTTCTGCATCAATAAAAGAGGGAGTCCATAGCGGTTCCTCCGCCAATCCCTGGTCTTTCTGCGACATTACATACACAGTATCTTCATGCCTAAATTTAGTCACTCTGAGCAAATCATAGCGATTTTTGCTGCTTATGCGCCGTCGCCTGCATATAGCTTTGCCGATGATACCATCACCGATCAATTTCTCGGTAACTGTTTTCGACGCCATGCTCAGGGCGCAGCCTCTCCCTGTCGTTTTATCTATCACCATGATGCTGTGCTGTCACGCCCTCTTTCAGCAGCAGAAAATTCTTTCCGGCATCCGGGAAAAGTGGAATCATATTGTCCATTGTAATATTCGGCTCAACGGCCACACCAGCCTCTGCCAGCAGCGAGGAGAATAAATCGTTCTTTCCGGACTGTTCCTGCCAATTCATCAAATAGACATATTCAGGCGCAGCACTCCATATTGCGTTCATCAGCGCCGCTTTGTCGATCACGGTTCCCGCCCACGCAGGCCGCACACGCAGCAGTTCTCGGAGCGGAATACAACTGACTTTTGCGGGAAAAAATATGTAATCCAAGGTTTCCTCGATATCATGGGCCTTGTCGTACTCTGCATGCTCCCCCAAACGTACCGTAAGGTCGGACAGCTCGGTTGACCACACCGGATAACAGACCGCCAGGACTTCCTCGCACTGATCTGTTTCAAGCCAGTAGATCCCATTATTAAGAATCAAATGACGAACCGTGCAGCCCCGCGGTGTGTGGAGCGGAACCGGAAACGTGCCAAAATACTCCGGGAAAGACTGCGCCGCAAAAAAGGCCGTAGAGCGCAGCGGCTCGTCCACTGGTAAATTGTTTTGGGTACGGTACTTCGCAACCTCATATTGAATGATTTTATATTCTTCACTGTCACCGGTCATTGGAAATAACCAAAGGCCGGATATTTTTTTGCCATAAGATCTTGCTTCCAGCGGTATGATGGACTTTTCCATAACTGCATAATAATCTCTGGACAGCAGTTCATCATCATTTTTTGCAACTAGGTGGTAAACTCCGGGACAAAGTTCATCTTCTTCCTGAATAAGACCAATTTTATTTTCCAGCGGAGAGAATTTCTGAAAATTATACATATTTATTTCCTTTTCGCAGTTTATATACCTTTTTATTACCCTTTGTTAAAATAACGAGTTAGTTGCGTTCACACCCACATATGATTCGCTACTAAAAAAAAGAGGGTATCAAATCATATGTTTAGAAGTTGTGTTTTGCGGTAATATATAATTGTATAATTTTAGCTTTGGGTGGATTGAAATGAAAGAAAAGAAACCCCAAAACATAAAAATGGGGCAACGTATTCGCTCGGCCAGAGAAGCTAAAGGCTGGACACGAGAACAACTAGCAGAAAAGATTGATTTATCCGTACAATTTATAACTGATTTAGAACTTGGAAATTCTGGAATACGCCTTGATCGTTTTGCAATACTTTGTCAGCTTTTGGATGCGGATGCTCACACGATTCTTTTTGGCGATGTTATACAGCGCCCCATGCTGTTCCATTTAGAAACCATGCTCACAAATCGAAACAGCGAGGATGTCCAGCGTATAATAAAAATGATTGAAGCTATGGTGGAAGCTTACTTTTACAGTTGAGTTTGGTAAGGGCTGTTGTGGACCCTCAATTATATACCACCTTACTATACCTATATTTAGTTAGTATACTCGTTTATCTTTTCCGTGTCAACCTATATATAGGTAATTTGCCTAATTCTCTGCTATCATATTTACAATGTATGCAAGTGGAGATTTTCGATGGAATATTATCAGATAATTGCAAACCGAATAGCAAACTTGTGTAAAGAAAGGTATTTATCTATTAACAAGTTAGCAAAAATGAGCGATGTGAAGCAATCAACGATTGACAACATCATGCATGGCAGCTCAAAGAACCCAGGGGTGCAGACACTCCACAAAATTGCGTTGACATTCAATATGACGCTTGCAGAATTTCTTGACTTCAATGAATTGAACGACTATTCATTTGATGATGAATCAGACGATGTGTAATAGCTCATAGCATTTTAATATGCACCTTATAGGTTTTCTTTTAGCACATTTCTAAGCTATATAAGGGTTAAATCATTCTATAAAACTTGTATACTAGCTAACGACTGGTATTTGGTGATGATGTGGCAAAATTGAAGGATGGCGCAAACCGCTTCACTGATACCTATATCAATATCGGCGTAAAGATTGGCTATTATCGAAGAATTAGAGGCTATACGCAGGCCCAGCTTGCAGAAAAGGCAGGCATAAGCCCTGGTTATCTGTCACAGGTGGAAGCACCTGGAATGGCGGTTGCCATATCGTTAGAAAAACTGCTGTCTTTAGCGGATGCATTGGAGATACCGCCTGCCAAGCTGTTGGAGTTTGGGGACATATAAAATCGGAATTAGCTTCTTTTTGCGAATGTTGACCTACAATCCGGCTGACCGATCTGCTCCAATCCTAAAATTCTATCAACGTTCTGCTTGGCGGTCAGGTAGGTAATCATATCCTGCTTGGCCGCTTTATACTCTGCATACTGCTCCTGTTTTCAGCCAGGTATTTTTTATCATTAGGGCGAATTTAAGAGGGAGTGGATTTATGGACTTTGGGATACGATTAAGCAACCTTTTTAAAGAACGAAATGTTTCTCAAAAGGACTTTGCCGCAACCATTAGCGTAGCTGCATCTACAGCGGATAACTATATACGCGGGATTCGGGAACCAGACTATGCAACTTTCTTTTGTAGATGAACACGTAGTCTTTTGTAAAGAATTATCGTCCAAAAAGTAAATGGAGGCAACGCCAATGTATATTAAAGATTTTCGTCAACGGTACGCGAAATGTGTGCGCACCTTTTGTAAAAGTGTGCCATCGGTACTCCAGGTTACCACTGATGAGATAGACACCTATTTCCGCTCCTGCGCATTGTATCTTTGGACACACAGTGTGAAGCCAGACGACATCTTTTATGGGATCCAGCAGCTATACACAGATTCCAAGGTAAAATTTACGCGTCAAGAGATTGAAGATCGGATCAACTTTTATCGCTCCAACCTCGCCGCAGCCGTCAGTGTCCCGGATTTCTTTCTCCGAATGCTAGCATTTGATAAAGAATCGGACACCGATACCAGCCGTAGGTTTACCGAGGTGCAAAGAGAGATTCTCGCGATGTGTGCGGAGGGCATCATGTTACCCTCCTCCTTGGATGGCCGCCGCATGGCGTGGCTAAACGAACAGCTTACCATCATATGCGATGAAGAAGAAATAGGGCCGAACGGCAGTCGAGGTGAGAAGGAGCCGTTAGATAAGGAGACTAAGGAGGCTGTGGAGAAAGAAGTGGAAGAAACGATGGCTGAGGTAAGAGCTCTGTTTGAATCTATCGAAAGAGAAAAACAAATTCAAGAAAATGACGAAAGAGAAGGGACGGAGTTGAATACCGGCAAAGAAGGGTAACATACAGCCAAGGCCGCTGTCTGGAAGAATGGCCTTGACGATTTGCAATCCGTATGATTTTCTGTAGGCGATTGTCGTGTGCTTTACGCCCTGTATATTGTATATAGACTGGCAGCTACTGATAGGTATGCCACAAGATTATCAATTTCGCGTCTAGCTATTTTGTCCCCCAACTGCAAATTCAGAATTTTTATACATCTTCTATACGTTGCTGCATGATAATTACACCAGCAAAAAGCCAATGATTTGATACGAGCGGCGGGGTAATCAGCACGAGAACCGATGCACAGTAGGTTTTAAACGCAATTCTAACACGGTAAAAAAGTTCTGAAATTAAGCTTAAATACATGTTTTTACATTTTTAGAACATCCGTCCAGTGATTTTTGCTTATGCGCTTGCTCAAAAAAATATCGAATTTTCCAAATTTTTCCATAACGTTTTTGGATCGTTAAAAAAAGGATACCAAAATTTTTTGTTATAGAACCCTGCCTGAATTGTCGTTAATGCGCGATAATTGAAAGAATAAAAAAATTTGGGGGCATTCCTTAAATGGAGCTTCGTATGAAAACCCCTCAGATGCTCCATATTTTTTTGCTCAAAAGTGAATCCCTAAGAAAAATTATTCAGGGTTTTGTGGCGCGGCGTAATGAACACAGAACATCAGGGAGGCCATACATATATGGATAAAGCGTTTCAGCATGACTACGCTAAGGCAGTGAGTCTCTTCGTACAGAAGGTGCCGGCGGAGGTTCCTGTTACAACTCAAGAAATTGATGCGTATTTCCGTCAATGCGTTCTGTATCTCATGTCATTCGATGAGGCAATGAAAAATGACCCCAATTCGGGGATCATCAATCAATTATATACAGAAGACCCGGTGGAGGTTCTATCCGAGCAGATCGTACAGACTTATTTCCAGTCACATAAGAATGAAGGAGTGGCTATCCCTGACTTTTTTCAGCGGATGACAGCTGCTGACGCTGTATCCGGAACTCGCATCAGCAGTGAGTTTATCCGTGTCCAGCAGGAAATTTTCACACTCTATGAAACCTCCGAAGTAACCTTCTCTTTTGAAGAAATCCGCAGGGCCACTTTTCTCAATGATCAGCTCACGACCGCGTGCAGCAAAGCGGGGATAATGGAGGCGTCCGTCCTGGAGGTTAGAGGGGCTAATACGTCTCAGACTACTATAAAAAAGTTAAATGATTTGCTGGAGGAATCCGCAAAATCCGTTTACAGAAAACGGCGTACCAGTACACAAACGGGTGGAAAACAGGAAAACATCCCGCAAAAGGCCGCGCGAATTGAGCAAAGTCCGGATTCCGTGCGCTCTCCAAAGAAAAAGCAGAAAGAAACGCCCCCTTCCCGCAACGGCAGATATACTTCGATGAAAGCAACGGATTTGATCCTTCCGGGGTGGTCAAGGAAAACATTCCAAGACAAAGGAGACCTGGAACAAGATGAAGAAGAATATGATGATCAGCAAGATATGGCTAAGGATGACGTCCGGCAGAAAGGCCGTGATCGTGCAAAGCCAACGTTAGAGGAAGCTCTTGCAGAGCTGAACGGGATGGTTGGCTTGGATGCAGCAAAAAGTCAGGTAGAGTCCATAGTTAAGTTTATTAAAATCAGCAAATTGCGAGAAAAAAACAGGCCAAACTCCCAACCGATGTCCTATCATCTAGTCTTTTCCGGCAATCCAGGAACGGGCAAGACTACTGTCGCCCGAATTATTGCTGATATATACTCCGCTTTGGGAATTTTACGTAAGGGCCAGTTGGTGGAGGTAGGCGGCAAGGACCTTGTGGGACAATATGTAGGGAAAACGGAGACAAAGACCAGAAAAATTATCCGAAAGGCCCTTGGCGGTGTGCTGTTTATTGATGAGGCATACTTGTTGGCAAACAAAGAGAATAAGGGGGACTATGGAAAGGACGCTATCGGCGTCATTATGAAAGCGATGGAGGATCATCGTGATGATCTTGTAGTGATCGTGGCAGGATATGACAAGCTGATGAAAGATTTTATCGAGTCCAACCCGGGGCTGAAATCTCGTTTCACTACAAAAATCTTCTTTGAAGACTATAATGGAAAGCAGCTTTACGAAATCTTCGAGAGAATGGTTCGGGCTGGCGGCTACCGCCTGGAGGTACCGGCGATGGTACTGGCAAAGGTGTATTTTGAAAAAATGTACCGAGAACATGGAGAAAATTTCGGTAATGGCCGGGATGTGAGAAATTCCTATGAAAAACTTCGTATGCTGCAAACGAGCCGGTTAGCGGAGCTGGACAGGGAATTAACAAGAGAGGAACTGGATACCTTTACAGCGGATGACATCATAGCATTGACAAATAAAACATGAGGGTATATAAAACGCACAGCGGCGGGGACATCTGTAGAGATCGTCCCCGCCGCTTCATTATGCTTGCAGCATTCTCAGCCCGCTTGCTGCTCGATCATACTGATAGATATAGGTGGACAGAGCATCTTCTTTGGCATTTTTTCGGTTCTCAGATAATATGGTTTTCTTCAGCACTGAGGGGGAAAACTTGCTTTTTTTGCCGGCAATGAGTACGCCGCGTGTACTTGTTGGAACAACATAATAGTCGCTGCCAATCAGATCTCCCAGCACTTTCATAACTTGCGGGATCAGCATAAGCGCCGCGCCGCCCTGTTCCGCTCCATTTGTCAGCAAATACAGACTATCGTGCTGAAACGAGGCTGCGGCAAAAGGCTCGGATTGCAGGATAGCGCCTTGCGGAAGGTCACTTGAAAATACGGAGGTATCCGCCAGTATAATGCCAAATCGTGCCAGCGTGTTCTGCGAAGCGGCAATCCGTAACTCCTCGATGCTGATACCCAACTCATGCATGGAACCCTCCGTGAGATAATTTTCATCGTCGGGAAGGTAAAACTGTCCAACAATACCAGCGTCGTTGAAGTGGGCAAAATGCGGATTGCGCCTGCTCCACTCCACACTGACGGCCCGCAGGATGACATCGCTTAGAAGTGACTCACGCTCACGTCCCGAGCGCTTGCGATAAGGCTCGATCAAAGGAGGGGCCAATATGTCCTTGAACCTCTGCGCCGCCCAACCGGCAGCATCCTGAGCGCCAGCAGGCAGGTCCTCCGGATAAACGACCGGCAGGATGGCTCTGCCTGGGACTTTGGCTATAATACCGGGTATCTGCCGGCCTTTCCGGCAGCACGCAACAGACTCAAATTGCATCGTGTCGCCGAAGCTTGTTTGTAAATCGGCGACCATTACGGGAATATCGATGTGATTACTATCCATGGGGAACTCCTTATCTATCTTCCAGCTTAAAGATGATCATATCCTCTAGCTTGGCATCTTCCAGATTACAGCGCACTCCGCCGCGCAGATATGCGCCAAAATGATAGAATTTCATGCATTTCTGAATCTGATTTCGAAGCGGAGCCGACATACGCTTGAAGTTATAATGATCCAAAAGGATCCGCCGCTTTACACGCACATAACTGTTCCCGGAACCATATAGAATTCGAATCCGGGCGTTTTTAAAAAAGCGGTTGAAATCGGAAAAGCTGGCAGTATCTTCTTCTCCCAATAGACTCCCGCCGTTTTCCAGGACGTCCTTTTTTACGATGGGAAAGTCTCTGTCAATGGCGGCCTTGTCATACAGATAGTGTTCCCAGAAGAGAGTATCCAGGAACAACTGATGCTTATTGGCACGATACCGTTCCTGAAAATAGGGACGTTCCTTTTCCCAAATCTGCTCCATGAGAGTGGCTTCACCGCAACAGTCCAGCTGAAATCCGGAGAGAATGATCGCCAGGTCAAGGGCACTGTAATACAACTCTTCTTTATTGTTTTTCTTTTTGTTCATAACACGTTCTGCAAAGGATCCGCAGGTTATCGGCAGCAGTTTTTCCGCCCTTGTCCAACGGGACAAGATAGTCCACATGGAAGAAAACTTTGGATTCCTTTTTTAACCCACATATACCGCACTGGAACTGACCGTCCGCATCTCTGGATTTTTTGAAAACCGCAGTTCTGATTTCCGTTTCTTTCTTAGGATCAAGCTCTTTCAGCTCATCGAGGTCAAGATCCTCCGGCGGTTGTTTGCCGCCTGGACCGCCACTATGCTCAGCGTACGCATCTGGATGCAGGATTTTCAGCATCTCAATATCAAGCATCCGGTGGAAGTAGACTTTGCGATCACAAAAGAACTGCCGGATAATATCATCCTTCCAGAGCGTATCTCGAAACTCCTCTTGCGCCATTCTGTCCATTGAGTTGTCAACAATATACTGGGCGAACCGCCGCAGATCCAGCCGCTTATCGACGGTTTCAAAGGTATAGAACTCCGGTATGGTTTCCGTCTGCGCATAGAATTTGAGGATGTTGATGACATCTTTCGGCGCATACGGCGGGAGCATTCCGCCCCGGAAGAAGGTCGTATAGCACTGCCTTTCCATAGTGGAGAGCAGTTTGGCGTTCAAATATTCATCCGAGGCCCCATATGCGTCAAACAACGCTGGAAGGTTCTCCATCAGCTCACGATATGCCCTGACGGCGTTGCTGTATACCATGACCTGGCAGGAGCGCTCTATCGCCTCCCCTGTCTTCTCATCGGCCACCTCCAGGTAGGTGAACACATACATACCGACAGGGAGCCGTTGAACAAAAGGAATTTCTTCCAGAGCGGAGGTATCTACGGAGGTATCCATCATCTGTGCAAATTCGAAAATCTTGGATAGAGCAATGGCGCGGATATCCCGCTGTACCTGACTGAGCTGTTCCGTTTCAGGATCATTTGCCCCCGGAAACAGAGATTCGGGATTTGTCCATGCGATATTATCTCCCCAGTCATCCATGAAGGTAACAATGTAGGCTTCCGATGTCCCGCCGGCTCTCTTGCCACGCAACGCCCGTCCCACCATTTGTGTCATCAGTACTGAGGAAACCGTCGGCCTCGTCAAAAAGACTGTTTTGGTCATCGGCAGATCCGCACCCTCTGTCAAAATATTCACACTGATCAGAACCTGGAGCTTCCCTTGACGGTATGCCTCCAGTTTATTATCGTTATCTTCTCTTTTGGTGATTTTGCCTGTTTCTGAATCGCGAATGTCCGAAACAACATAATCCGCTTTAACACCATTCTTGCAAAAAACAGCAGTCAGCTGGGCTGCGTGAGTGACATTCAGAACGAATACGATGGTTTGCCCGTATTCTTCCTCTTTTTCTAAATAGGTCCTGACAATCAAATTGTTTCGTGCAGTATTCTTTGCGATCTCTGCTGCAATATCTTCTGGTATCAGATCAGAGCGCTGGATGCTCTCCAAGGCGCTCATCCCCAAAGCAGCCCCATAGTTTTCACCCGTTGGAATGTTTTCAAACACGGGCGTTGAAAGGATTCCATTTCCAATCAATTCCGTCAGGCTGATCTGATAGACAATATCATCACGGTAAATTCCCCTGAGTGGACCTGTATTGGCAAGATTTTTCCGGAACGGCGTTGCTGTCAGTCCAATCAGCTTTACGCAGGGGACCTTCTCCTGGATATAGTCAATAATGCGGCGGTAGGATTTTGCCGTTGAGTGGTGGGCCTCATCTATAACAAGGTATATCTCCCGCTCCCCCTCCAGCCAACGGTCCAAACACTTGATATTACGCATAAGGCTGTCCTTGCTGACAAGCAGCAGATTGTCTTTGGGGGAAATGCTGGAGGAGCGGCAGTGGTCCGGCGCACCGGAGACGACACGGTAGCGGAAGGAGGCCAGGGGCGGGCAGTCATTCCCATAAAAATTCTGCTTTCCGTATGTATACTGCCGGAAGGATTCTGCCGCCTGATTCAGCAAAAGATTCCGGTGCGCCAGCCATAAAACCTTTTTTCCCTTATCCAGCGCCCCATGGAGTAGCCAGGTAGACGCAACATATGTCTTGCCGCCGCCTGTCGGCAGTACGACAAGGGTGCTGTACGATGGACGTGCGTCCAATTTGTTCAGGCGCTCGATGGCATCCACTTGATGGGGATAGGGCATCCGAGGGACGGGGACTTGTTTGGGGAGTATCTCCCCGAAGGCTTTGCTTTTACGGGTCTGCGGCGCCATAATGGTCTCACCTTCCATGTCCAATGTAACAAGGTAAATATACCATATGAGCGGTCATTCCGCAAGCGTCTGTTGTGGAGATTGGCGAATACACATTATATATAATAATTACGTTGAGGGAGATATCTGCCTCCCTCAAAACAGAGAGGGACCATTCTGTGATGGCCCTCTCTATTTTTGCCTGTAGCGTGTATTCTCAGGCGCATGCGGTCCCACAAAGGACGGCGGATCAAAAAATAAAAATCTTTGAAAAAATTTCCCCTCAAAATTCGATATTTTCAGACACAACCGCATAGTATCCAAGCAACTCCGATAAAATTTGACAAAGGAATTGCGGAACATACGTTCTAATTTTGCGGAGGATATTCGTGGTGAACATCACCACAACATTACATTTCAAAATTGAAAGGAGATCAAATTATTATGAAAAAAGTTATCAATGGAAAGATGTACAACACCGAGACAGCGGAGCAGCTCGCCACATGGGACAACGGTCGGTGGAACAGCTTTGATATTTGCGAAGAAAAGCTGTTCCGGAAGCGCAACGGAGAATTTTTCCTCTACGGATATGGAGGGCCCAAGTCCGCATATGCCCAGCCCGATGGTGATAGGAGTGTGTCGAGTGGCCATGCAATCATTCTCCTGTCTGACAAGGAAGCCCGCGAGTGGGCGGAGGAGCATTTGAATGGGGATAAGTATGAGGAGATTTTTGGCGTCGTCGAAGAGGACGAGAGCCAGGCTGCCATCACGATCTCCATCTCCGCCAACGCGATGGACTGTGGGCAGAAGGCCGCTGCTAAGAGGGGAATTTCACTGTCGGCGCTGATTGAGGCGCTGCTCCAGAACGCCTGATGGCTGAAAGCAGTTTCCCGGTTGGATGATCCATCTGGGGAACTGCTTCGGGGACAACGACCAGGGCTGCTTGCTGCCAGGGCAGCCCTGATCGCTCCACCCCCGGTACTTACATTTATATGATCCAGCATCCCATCCGGGAAATTCAATTTTAACAAGGAGGCCATTAAAAATGCTTACAAATACAAATGAAAATAGCGCTCATGCGGAGATGAGCGGGACGGCCCCTGGACTTCAACGTATGTTTCAATACTGCGAGTTTATGGAACACTGCAAGGCCGATGCGGCAACCCTGCCTGACGGCGAGCGGAACGCTATGCTCACCAACCTGGCTCCTTTTGCCGGGGGCACGAAAACGATCCATGCGCTGTCCTCTTCAAGTCCCGGCTACACGCATGAGAAAATCCGTGAAGAAATCAACCGCTTTCTGAAGAGCGAAGCGAAGCCTGTAACCTGCCAGACGATCTGCGATGGAGGATTTGCGTGCTCCAAACGTGCCTCCGGAAAATGTGCTGCCAAGTACCCGGCGGAGCTGGGCCGTATCCCTTTGAGCGCGGATGCCCTGGTGAATGAAATCAGCAAGCTCCCGGTTACGGGCAGCGCGGTCAAGGATTCCCAGACGGCGGAGGAATTTGTCCGTGGCTTCCTGTACAACCAGGAGGATCTTACGGCACAGGCCGCGATTACATCCGAAATCCGCGATCATTTCAAGCTGACGGCTTCCACGGTAAAGTCCCTTCAGTCAGTCTTTAAAGAATCGCAGAAGTCCTATCAGGCCAGCATCAACAAGGCGGAATCGCGCCCCTGGTATGTGCGTACAGACCATGGAGCATTACAGTTCCTTCCGGGACTGCTCGCGGAAAATCTGGCAGAAAAGGAGCCTATCTTTTTTGCGGCAGGGCGGTACTATAAATATGAGGACGGCATCTACCGTGAGATGCCGGAAATCGAGGCGCAGCAGATCGTAAAAGGTAACATGCTGGCGCGTGAGACCAGAATGCCGCAGATTGCCGACACGGAGAAGCAGTGGCGGCTCCTGATCCAGCGCGACCCGCACACGCTGAACGACAAGCCTTACATCATCAACGTGCGCAACGGCTTGTATAACGTACTGGACGACAAGCTGGAGCCTCACACGCCGGACTACTGCTCCACAATCCAGTTGAACGTATCCTATGACAAGTCGGCGGACTGTCCGAAATTCAAGATGTTTCTGGAGAACTCCATGGAGGGGGACATGAAGCAGGTAGCGCTGATCCAGGAGATGCTGGGGTACTTCCTCGTCCCCGTCAATTCCGCGCAGAAGTGCTTTATCATCGTTGGCGCAGCTGGAGCTGGGAAGTCCGTGCTGCTGAATGTGCTGAGCGACATCCTGCTTGGCCGGCAGAATGTGTCCAACGTATCCTGGCAGGCCCTCAACGAACGTTTTAAGACGGCTGAGCTTTACGGCAAGCTGGCAAATATTTTCTCCGATCTGCCTACGAAGAACATTGATGACAACGGTATCTTCAAGGCGTTGGTAGGAGAAGATGATCTGACGGTGGAGCGGAAGCACCGCGATCCGTTTTCCTTCCGGTCTACCGCAAGGCTGCTCTTTTCCTGCAACAGCATTCCCCAGAATTGCGGCGACCGGTCCGAAGGCTTTTACCGCAGGCTCATCATTATACGCTTCAACCGCACCGTCCCTGAGGACAGGCGGGATCCGGATCTGCTGAATAAATTCCGGAAGGAAGCGGACGGCATATTCCTTTTCGCGCTGGAAGGACTGCGCCGGTTGATCAAGAACCGTTACCACTTTTCTGTCACGCAGACCAACCTAGATGAGCTGCAGCGGTACCGCGAGGAGTCCGATTCGGTACTAGCCTTCGTCAGAGATTGCTGTGAATTGAACGCACTCCATGCCCAATTTACAAAGGATCTGTACCATGATTATGCAAACTACTGCTATGAGTGCGGTATGAAACCCTATGCGCTGAATAAATTCGTTCACCAGTTAACGACATCTTTTCCCCAGTTGTCTCGTGGTGTTGCCACATCGGGGAAGGCACGCATCATCAAGGGCCTCAAGCTCAAATATTGATAATGCTTTGAATTTGACACATTTGACACGTAAATCCTATTTGTTTCCATCCGTGAGATAGGATTTTACGTGTCAAATGTTTTGAAGTGTTATGGGCCGGCAGCGGGATCGTACGGTGCAAGATTTTCGAAAAGATCGATCCGGAAATGCCGATGATCACTAGCATTTGACAGACTTGACACATAAATCCTTGTTCTCTTTATAGCTGCCATCAGAAAAGCTCTCAAAGCCATTTTACGTGCCAGATATGGCTGAGTGATAACTGCCTG
>Ga0137307_102118_pt1 | contig 14650 bp, 25 predicted proteins | sample NAcewD2O_March_2_FD_97180 | JGI IMG/M metagenome (GOLD analysis project Ga0137307, IMG submission 97180) | Mouse cecal microbial communities from Vienna, Austria - N-Acetylglucosamine amended D2O_March | ecosystem: Host-associated > Mammals > Digestive system > Large intestine > Cecum | place...
GCTTCGTCACCCGTCCACCATGTTTCATCTGACATAAAGCCGGATATTTCATCAACCGTCTTTCCCGTTTTTACAGAATAGGCGTTTATAATTGACTGTTTTATTACTTTCAATTCCTGCGCCATCTTTTCAAAATCTTCTGCCCTGAACGTGTCCCAGACGGTCATTGCCGGGTCATGTATCATGAAAACGCCGTTTCTCGGTATCTTGATTGTGTCGCCCGCCATTGCGATAATCGTGGCGGCAGAAGCCGCCCACCCGTCAACCTTTACCGTGATTTTTGCGTCATGGTCCTTCAATCGTGTGTAGATTGCGTTTGCTGCGAACACATCACCACCGGGGCTGTTAATGCGCACTACTATTTCCGGCACATCTTCCCCCAGTGCCGCAAGCTCCCTGTTAAACTGTGCGGGCGTTACCCGGTCTTCCCACCAGCTCTGCTGGCTGCTGATAGTCCCGTACAAAAGCAATTCAGGCGGCTTTGTTGCCGTCCCCGGCACAAAGTCCCAGAATTTATTCTGTGTCACTCCGAACGGGTTTTTCTCCCTGCTGCCCGTCGCCGTCTTTCTGTTCGGCTGGCTCTCCGGGCTTTGTCCCGTTGTCGCCCTGCTGTTCGGCTGGCTCTCCGGGCTTTGTCCCGTTCCCCTGCTGCCCGGCTGCGCTTCCGGGTTTTTGTTCCCCTGCATTGACAATTTTCTTTACCTCCTTTAGCTTCTTTTCTTCCTGCTTTAGCTGTTCGCAGTTACTATAAAAGTCACCACCAGCCATCTCCATTGTTTCTGCGCTGCGGGTAGAAAATCCGTTTTCAACCCTTGTTACCGCTGCCCCTACCTCCTGAACCGGGTTCAGAAGCCCCCGTGCGGGTCCGTTCCACTGTGCCTTGCAGTATGCTTTCCGGCGCAACGGGTCTGTGAAGAATCCGGGGGCTTTTATCCTGCCTTTTGCTACCGCTTCCGCAAGCCATTCTTCGTATACGGGCTGGCAAAAGTCGTTCGCCATCCATGCCCGATACATTTTGAACATTTTCCACGCTTCTTCTAAAGCTCCCCGGCTTGCAGAATAGGAACTTGTAAAATGCTTTAAAAGTAGTTCATACGGAATTTCAAGTGCTGCGCCTATCTGTCGGCAGATAGCTTCCACAAAACCGCTGAAATTTTTGTTCGGTCTTCCGGGGTTTATATCATGCGCCTTTTCCCCTTCTGCAAGGTCAAGTATTGCGCCGGGTCCCAGTTCCAGACTGTTTTCGTCGTCTTCGTCAATCAAGTCTTCTTCTGCAATCCCTGACCCTACAGGCTCCCCGTCTTCGTTTGATTCTTTTTCAATAAAGACAGTAAAAAGCCCGGATATAACCGCCGCTATCAATTCAGCGTCCGTGTACCGCCCTAACTGCTTCAACGCTTCTATGACCGGGGCAAGGAAGGGAACGCCCCGCCGCTGGTCTATCCTCTCCCGACACATCAAATGCAGCACGTTCTTTCTTCCCGTCTTTTCTCCGTATGCTTCTACCCTCTGCCACTCCATGCGCTCATTTGCGTATGACAAGGGATGGTGTTTTGAAAAATGATACGCTACCACCTCCCCGTCTTTGTCAACCTCAACGCCCCCGACAATCTGATTGTCGAACGTGTCAAAATTATTCGGGCTTGAAAGTCGGTCAGCTTCTACAAGCTGCACCCGCAAATCATAGGGCTGGTTCTTCCGCTTCTTTGTCGGAAGCAATACAAGCGTGTCCCCGGAAGCAAGCCAATTCAAAAACGCTAACTGCTGCAACTCATAGAAATTATCTATCCTTGCCATGTCGCAATCCGGGCTTTCTGCCCACAATGCCCATTCCCTTGTTATCTCTTTTTCTAACTGCTGCGCCTGCGCCGCTGTCAGCTTCAACACTTCTGCGTCTACCGTTGGTTTCAACATCAGCCCCCGCCCGACAACATTTGTGCGCATTGTTTTTACTGCACCTGTCGCAATCGGTACACCCATGTATAAATCACGGGAACGCTGCCGCAATACAGAAAGATTGTCGTTTATATCCTCACGGGCTGAACCTCCTGCGTAATTCCACCCGATTAAGGATTTTTTTGTTGTGTTTGCGCCGTAATTGCTGTAACCGCTGTTCAAAATCTGCATTTTCTGTCTTGCAGCCGTCCTTTTCAACGCCGTCTGCGGCGCAACCGTGGCAATTACGCTGTCTATTGCCCTTGCTATCCCGTTCAATCCTTCACCTTCTCCCGTTTTATGGCATGAAAAAAGCACTGTTTCCAGTGCTTTCTTGCTGTTTTTTTCAATCTTACCAGTTTATATAATATCAGCTTTTTCCGGGCAAAAAAAGGAAATAAAACGGCATTTCGGGCAATCGGGGGAAATTGCGGGCAATACCGGGCAATTTTACAAGTCCCTTATCACTCCCCGTTTTATCCTGTTTCTTCCTCCCTTCCTCTGTATGTTCTCCAGCTTCTGAACTTTCCCGTTCCAATACTCTATAGCGTTCCTGATTTCCGTTAGATTCGCCCGTGTCAGCGTCCGGGAACCGATTGTATAGCTCTGTCCTGTCGCAACCGTCATTTCCGCTTCCAGCCATACGTCTAAATGTTTTTTCGCTGCTTCAAGTGTAATTCCTGCCATTATAATATACCTCCGTTGCTTTTTCTCTTTTTTCTTCTTCTTACTGTCGCCGCTCCTGCTGCTGCCGTTTTCTTTTCTTCCGGCTTCTTCAACGGAAGCTGCGTGATTTCGATTGCCGCCGTCGCATAGTTCCGGCAGTCCAGCGGCTCATTCCTTTTGTGTTCCCCCTTGTCCTTCAGCTCCCATGCAAAGTATGGTCTTCCCATTTTGTACCGCAGAACCTTTTTTTCAGAAGTCAGCCCTTTAAAATATTTTTCGTTGTACCCCTTCCCCTGCTCTAACGGAAAATGACAGTACCCCGGACCCGGCTTTTCAAGTTTCAATCTATCCATAAGCCAGCTTTTTCCTGTGTCAACTCCTATTTCAAATACATATGCCTTTTCTCTGTTTCCCTTTTTCGGCTTCTGTATATACGCCGCTGCGCTGTTATTTGAACCCCTGATAGCAAATACTTTTCTGTGGAACCTTGCTTTGCAGAATTTCCGCACCGCATTTGTGAAGTGTCCCTGTTCGTCCATACAGGTACATATAATTTTTAACTTTGTTCCGTCTTCTTTCGTGAAGGTCTGCGCAAGAAACGTGTCAAGCTCTTCCCAAATCCTGTCCCCGTGCAAGTCCCCGTATATTGCGGCGTACTTTATGCCCCAACTTTCATATTCAGGACCCCACCCGACAACTTCAATTTCAAACCTGTCGTCCTGCGTATCAACTCCCGCTGTCAGATACAGAACTTCTTCCGGGACTTCGCAACTATAGTATTCCCTGCGGCTCAAAAGTTCTTCGTCGTCTACGCTTTCCCCGTCTTCCTCCCATGTCTGCCCCATCTCGGTATTTGTCCATACCTTCATCATCTGCACATTTCCTTTTTTGACTTCCTCGTTTGCTTCAATGAACTTTTCAACAACTTCTTTCCATGTTGTCAGAGTAGAAGCAAGCGTATTCAGGTGGAATCCCTTGACCGGGTTTTCCGGGTCCTCATGTATGAACTTTCCTTCTGCAAAGTGTTCTTTCCACTCTGCTTCGCTGGATATGACCCCGCACTTTTCGCAAACATAGCGTATTTCTGATAAATCGTTTTTATCATAATCAACATTTCCCCATACAAGCGGCTGCAATTCCCCGCAGCACGGGCAGGGCGTGTTCCATTCTCCCCGGCTGCTGTTCTCGTATTCAATTTCTATCCGGGAAGCCCCCTTGATAGTCGGCGTTGAAATGTCCACCTGCTTTTTATTCCAGTAGGTAGTCTGCCTTTTTGCTGCAAGTAAAAGTGGGTCCCCCTCTGCCCCTGCGCTTGCCGGGTATCCGTCTATTTCATCAGCAAGAAGAATCCTGACCGTATGGCTCCGCAGTCCCGTGGGGCTGTTCGCTCCTGCAATCGTTACAAACCCGCCCGGAAAAATCTTGTGCGTGATTGTGTTCCCGCTGCTTCTTGATTTATCGTCTACACGCTCCGCAAGTACAGGCGTACTCCGCAGCATAGGGGACAGCTTTTCTTTTGAAAATTTTTCTGCCATGTCTATTGTCGGCTGTATAACCATTATCGGGGAAGGGTCATAATGTATATAATATCCTATCGGATTTAAAACCATTGCGTCAGTCTTTCCCACCTGCGCCGCTGACATAATCACAACTTTTTTTATTGATATGTCCGTGATTGCGTCCATAATTTCCCGCTGATACGGGGCTTTTGCAGTCTTCCACCGCCCCGGTTCCGCAGTCGTCCCGGCAGCAAGCCGCCTGAACTTGTCAGCCCATTCAGAAAGCGTCAAATCTGGCGGCGGCTGTAGTACCTTGAATAACCTGCGGAAAAGCTGCGCCGTGTTATCCCTCATTTTCCCCGCCCTCCTTCGTTATTCTGTCAAAGTCAGATAATTCTTCCAGCGTTTCATCAATCGCCGCTTTCATCAGTTTAAAAATTTCCGTCTGGTCTTTCTTCTTTGCTAAAATCGGGCTTAATTTTGCAGGGATAGCCAGAAGACGTGTCCTGAAATTTACAAGCGTATCTGTCACAATCTTTTCAATGTCTTCTGTCGTGTGAAGCTCATTCTTTCGCAACTGTAGTTCCAGCTCCTGATTCTCCCTTTTTGCTCGCACTAGCTTTGCCCGCTCCGTGTTGTAGTCCACCTTTTCTTCCGCTTCCGGGTTCTTCTTCCGCAGAAAATTTATATACTGCTTTGTCACCGTCTGCAAGTCGTACAACCCCGGCTTGTATTCGGTCAATATCCCTTTGTCCCGCAGCGTCCGCACGTTCCTTTCTGTCATATCAAGATACCGTGCAACCGCCGCCGACGTGTACAACTTCATTTTTGCATACCCCCTTTCTAAATATTTCCCGGCAGAAACGGAAGCCGTTTTTTTCATTTTGTATCTAGGCAGGTTCTGGGCGTCTGCGTACCCGCATAGCTTCCGAACGGCTGAAAGAACCTATCGCCCGTTCAGTCGCCGTCCATCAAATCGTCAATGATTTCTTCCGTTTCATCATCAACAATGATTTCACCTGTTAATTTCTGTTTTGCAAGCTGATATTTCCGCTCTTCCAGTGATAATCTTCTTTCTTCCATCTCATATGACTTGATACTGTCTATCTGCTTTATAATGCGCCCATGCAGGCGGTTCAGTTCTGCTTCTACCTTCATAGCTCTATCAAATGCGCTTGATTTAATGATAGTCTTCATTGCTGTCTTTAGCTTCTCTGTACCCCCTTCCGGGTCTTTCACCTGCCCTGTATCAATGCCGCTGTCCTGTTCCCCCTGTACCTCTTCAAGCGTCTTTGGTACTGCCATATGCACTAATTTATCAGCATAAAAAGCCCCCTCTGCTTCCGGGGCTGTGTACTGCTGCAATAGCCCTTCTAAATAGGCTTTACGCACTAACAGGCTTTGCAGCTCTTCCGTCATTTTCTCTATGCTGCCGCCCGGTTTCACCGCTTTTATTTCCTCTGCTTTCTCCGGGTCTATGTCTTCAATCCCGGCTTGTGCAAAGGCTCCGTGTGTGACGGCATTTTTATTGCCGTCCTTTTTTGGGGTCCTGCCTGCGGCGTTTTTATTGCCCCTCTGCCCGCCTTTTTTCTTTGGGGCTTCTTTCAGGCGGTCTTCCCACTTGTCTTCTGATTTCCACTTGCTTATGCGGGCTTTTGGAACGCCTGCTGCCGCCGCAAGCTCTTCAAGCGTCATTTTCCCGCCGCTTTCTATGTACCTTTTCAAGCTGTTGTCCCGCTCCGGGTTCCTCTTCCTTCCCATCTCCTGTTTCACTTCCCTTCGTTCGTTTTCGCAGTCCTGCCCCGCCCTGATTTCGGAAATATAAAAAAATCAGGGTTTCAAAATTCCCAGAATATGAAGCCCGGCTTGCTTCCCCTGCGTTTTGAAGCCCTGTTTCCTTCGCCTTGATTATACCAGCTTTTTCCGTGCAATGCCGGGCAATCTTCATTCCTTTATTTCGTATTCAGAAAGTATGCGATTGTTTTCAAAACCTTTCAGAAGTCGTTCCACCGCTCCGTCCCGGATATTTTTACACTGTCTTTCGCTGTAGTGCGTCCGCTCCGCTACCTCTTCCCACTTCATGCCGTGAAAATAATACCCGAAAACAACATTTTTTTGCTTCATTGTCAGCCGTGACACTTCTTTCAGGATTTCAACCTTTACTTTCTGCAATTCCTCTATTTCCCGCTGGTAACGCTGAATATCTCCCCGCACATACTCCGGGATATTCAACGCAAGCCGTTCTGTTGGGTCAGAATTTGCGTATTTGCCCTTTGTCGTGTCGCTGTAGCCCACCCCCTGAATCGGATTGTAATATTGTTCTAAGTCTGAAATGAAACTGCGCCTTGACTTTATTTCCCCGTCAATCTCCGGGAATAATTCAAGCAATTTCAGAACTTTATTTTTGTTCATAGTTTTTGCCATCCTTTTTACCTCCTTCTTTCCGCACGGCAAGGGCAAGCACCGTTTCCGGCGTTGCCCTCTCTCCGTTTTCTTTCAGGTTTTTCACAACCTCCGCAATATCCGCAAGCAATCCCACTTCTTTCAAACCTCACTTTTTCCGCTTTTTGTATCTGTACTTCTTTTTCGTCGCCCGGAAGCTCCGCTTCTTCTCTATCGGCTCCCACCCCTTCTTTGCTTCCGGCTTCTTTATTTCCGGCGTGACTGATAAAGCCGTTTCGTGTATTCCCGGCGTTTCCTTCACCATCACGCAATCGCCGTCTTTCGGAATATCCGATATAATCAGCATTGACTTATCAACGCCCCTTCTGCAAAGTTCTTCATACGTCCTGCGGTTCACAAGGAATTTTGCGTTTTCCGTCCCCCTCCCCTGCGCTTTCCTTTTCGCCTGCTGCAAATCTTCAATTATCCCCATCCGTTTTATCCTCCCTGCGCCTTAATTCCTGAACCGAAAAACCGATAATGCAATAATCATCTTCAAGCCCCGTCCAGTCTTCCCATACATACGTTATTTCTGTTACAATCTCCCGCCCCGTGGTTCTTCCTGCCGTGTACTCCTGCATTACCACCGTATCTCCTACCCTGTACCCTTCATTTTTTAACAGATAGAATGTCAGCGTTTCGCTTGCAATTTCATTGTACTTTGAACCCGCCAGCGTGATTTCATGCACCTTCTTTTCTGTTTCACTCGGTAACTGCTGCATTTTCTCTTCCTGCTGCCGCTCTTTCAGCTTCCTTGCCGTTTCCCGGTCAATTTCTGCCTGCTGTTCATTGTACCGCTGTTCATCTGTCTTGCGGGCTTCCTCCCGGTTCACATATACATTGCAGGAAGTGACCGTGCTTCTCTTTTCGTGACACGTTTCGTAATTATCGCAGGAATAGCAAAGAGAAGTGATATTTTCCGGCTGCGGGTCTTCGTATTCTTCCGGCTGGTTCATGAAGTCTTCCTGCTTCCCCTCTGTGGCTTCCTCTGCGCCCTCTGTGGGCGTTTCTTCCTCTTCTTCGGGTTCTTCTTCGCCTTCTCCCGTTGCGCCCGGCATAACGTCTTCTGTGAAGCTCATTTGCCCCGGCATATCCTTTCCAGTTTCCTCTCTCTGCTTCATTTCCCTTGCTTCCGTCAATGAAAGCGTCCCCACTTCCTCCACCCTGTCTGCTGCTTCCTCCTGCCCTGCCGCACTCATGCCGCATAACTCCACCGCTACAGAAACATTGATAATGCTTTCTTTGAAGTATTTCATCAGGCGGGCAGAAAGATTGTTGTAAATGGACTTATACCGCCCCAGTTGCGCTTCCGTCGTCCCGGTTATCTCTGCAAGGACTTCACGGGTCCTTCCGTTCAGGCTGTATTCCTTTTTCAGTTCTTTTGCCAGTTCTTCTGCCTGAATTGCTTCCATCATCTTTTCCCAGTCTGTCTTATCCCGGAATCTGTTTGCCATAATCAGTGCTAAACGGTCCCGCACGTCTTCTTTTTTGAATACGCAAGGCACAAACCGCATTTCCTCTTTTCCCTCTTCTAACAGGGAAAGCACCGCAAGCCGTCTTCTATGCCCTGCAATCACTCTGTATTTACCGTTTTCCGGGCGGCTTACCAGCAACGGCTGTAATATGCCTACAAGCTCAATAGAACGCTTCAATTCGTCGTCTACATGATAGAAGTTATCCTGTGACGGTATCAGGTCATGCACATCAATATTTACAACCGTGTTTCCCTCTGCCTGCTGCTGGGCGTTGTCCTGCTGCCCCGCTGCGCTTTCCTCCTGCTTTCCAGCGCCTGCTTCCTCCAGCTCTTTGGAACGGCTGTTCAATAAGTCTGTCAGGTTGAATTTTCCTGCTTTTGCCATCTCTTTTTCCTTCCTTTCCGTGTCCGATTCGGTCACATTTTCAAATATTCTTCAACCAGCTTTTTATAGTCCTGCGCCGCCCCGCAACGACTGGAATAAATCAAAATCGGCTTCCGCTCAAACGTGCTAGGCTTCATCTTTGCTGTGCGTCTGATATGTGTATCAAAAAGCGGGTACTTATTGCATACTTGCAGATATTGTTCCCCCTGTTGGTCTGCTTCGTTCAGTCTGTCATACTGCGTAATGAAGCACCCCCGGAAGCACAATGCCGGGTTTAACTCTTCCCGTGCGTTTTCAATCTGTTCTGTCAGTTCTTCCAGCCCGTCAAGTGAAAAGTCGTCAATCGTAATCGGTACAATCACATCATCAGAAGCAACCAGCGCATTTATCGTGCTTATGTTAATATCCGGGGCATTGTCGATAATACAAAAGTCATATTGCCCCGCCACCTGCTGCAACGCTCTTTTGAACCGGGTCTGCTGCGGGCGGCTCTGGTCCAGCATTACCTGTAAATTTGCCGTTGACAGGTTCATATTTGCCGTGATAATGTCTAACCCCTCATAGTCCGTATGCTGAATGACTGCTGCCGTGTCAATGTTCCTGTCCGTCATTACCTCCGCAACGCCCGCTTTCTCATAGCTGTGGCGGTTGAAGAACTTTGAAGTGTTCCCCTGCTTGTCGTTATCGACCAGCAGAACCTTCTTTTTGTGTACGTCGTTCAGGATATGCGCCATATTTACGCTTGAAGTTGTCTTTGCAACCCCGCCTTTCAGGTTGATAATAGAAATTGTCTTCATGTGTCATTCCTCCTTGTATCTGGTATGATATTTTTATTTTCCCAGTAATGCGCCGGGCGGGAATCGGACCCGCCCCGCAGGTCTTCACACCTGCTGCCCCTCTGCGGCTTCCGGCTCTAAATTTCAAAATTATTTGTTGCTATTGCAAGATTTCTTAATGCTTCCTGCTGCCCCTCTATCTTGTAGTATTCAGAAACAATGTTCATTGTCGCATACACCAGACCAGCTTTTGTCAATCCCTCAATCAGTTTTTCCATGCAGCACCATTTGTGTCCGTCCCCTTTTTCTGCGTTCATGTCCTGTAATTTGCGCCAGAGTTCATTTTTTCTGTTTTCCAGTGCTGAAATTTCTTTGTTCCATTCTGTGTACTTCTCTTTCAATGCTTTCTTTGTCATATCCTTTATACCTCCGCTTGTTTTCTTGTTTGATTATGTCTTTATTATATACTTGCGTAAGTATAATTTCAATAGACAAAATGCACAATCTTACGCAAGTATATTTGTCTATTTTGTATACTTGCGTAAGATATACAGGTTTTTAGACGGTCAGCCTGGCTTCCTTTGCTGTTATCAACGGTATGTATTCCCCGGACCCGTCAAGCTCATATGTGAAAAGAACTTTGTTTGCCCGCAGATAATGTGTACAGGCAATGTCCGTTATCGTCGCATACGTCGTCATGTACAATGCCCCTTCCTTATTCTTCCCCGCTGGTGTGATAACCTGAATTTTGTCCCCGATTTCATACGGGCTTCTTGCGCTAAATGCTGCCATCTGCATTGTCCTTTTCCTCCATCTTCTTTTCATTCTGTTTTCTGACATACCACGCAACTTCCCGCAGTATGATAAATACAAGCCCTGCTGCCCCTATCAGCAAAATAATAACTACCGCTGATATGAAGAAGAAAAACGCTTCCACCGCTATGTCAAACAATATCACTTTTGCTTTCCCTCCTGTTCTTCTCCCGCATTTGCGCCCTTGCCCGGTCAATGGAAGGTTTTATGCTGTTGATTGTCTGCAACTGTCTTTTCAGAATCGGCTTGCGCTTCTCCTGCTGTTCTGCCGCCCTCTGCTGCCGGACCCTCTGCAATACTTCCTGTTTGCTCTGGCAATGCCTGTTCTTTCTCTTTCCCACTTCTTTCGCCCTCCTATCTTCTTTTCTTTTTCCCGTACCTCTTTTTCTTTTTTGTCGCCCGGCGTTTTAAGAAAACGTCTTCTTTCGCCCGTATAACTTCTTTTTTTACCCGTTCATGGTTTTTGTTGTCTTCTTCCTCCTGCACAACCTCCAGAACCTCTACCGCAGGAATAGGGAATGTATAAGTACAGCCGGGGTCATAGGTTCCCGCTTCCCAATCAGCTTTGAAGCCTTCAAAATCATCTTCATAAGCGCAAAACGGGTTATATTGTTCTGCTTCATACATAGCAAGCATTACCCGGTTATCATCTTCTTTCTTCCAGTTCCATAAGTGCCAGCTTTCGTGATTGTCATAGTCCCACATACTTACCCATAGTTCTAAGCCGTCCCACAATTCATCAGCTTTCTTCATGTGCTTAAACTGATTGAAAGTAAATCCCTGTCCCTTTAGCTCCTGCTGGTAGTCCTTTACCTCTTTTCCTGCCGTATGCAGCCGCACAAACGCAACTTTCGGAAGATACGGCGGCTTTTCTTTGTCAACTTTCACTTTTCCTTCCTCCTGTCTATCCTGTAAGCAATACGCATTATTGCTTCCATTGATTTTTTTATGTTCGTGTCCGTGTCTGCCGTAATACTTAACACGTCCGCTATATCCCGCAATTCTTCTGCGGTTTCTTCGTCTGACTTTTCAGCCAGACAGTCAGCGCATATCCCCTGCCCTTCCTCCGGCAGCGTCTTTCCGCATATGATACACTTTGCCCGGCTCATGCCCGCACCTTCTTTCACCAGTCCTGCATTTTCTTCACCGTTTCTGTCAACGCCTTTTCCCTCTCTATCAATGCCCGGACTTCATACGGGGCAAGCCCCGTTTCCTCATACTCAAACAATTTCTTTGCTGCCCGTACAACGCCCACATTCTGCTTTAAAACGGGTTTTCCGCTTCCCGTGCTTATCTCTGTAAGCCTTTCCCGCTTCCTTCCCTTCTTGCCCCTCTGTGGCTTCTCCTGCGCCTTCTGCCGGGCGGCAATCTTCGCCCCCTGTGAAACTATGGCATTATGCGGGATATATCCCCGCATGGCGTTATTTGAAGCCCTGACCGCCGCTTTTTGTATGTTCACTTCCTTTTCCTCCTTCAATGCAGGTCAGACAATTCATTCAGCAACACTTCAAGCTCTTTTTTTATTTCTTCAAGCTCTTTGTCCAGAACCAGCTTTGCCGTCGCTCCTGAAATTGCTACACCGTCCCTTGAAAACCCCGCTTCCGTTGTCTGTATTTTGAAACTTGCGTTTCCTTCCTTGCACCATGCCCGCACTTTCTCAACTTCTGCTTTCCGCTCCCGCAAGTGGTCTATTTGCCTTTTTATTTTAATCGCTTCCCCCAGCGTCTGTTCTGTCACGTCTGCCCCTCCTTCAATTTGTTATCCTTAAAAACTGAAACATACAGGCTTCATCATGCAGAAGAATCACTTCCCCGTCTTCGTTCAGTGTAACAACCGTTAAAAACTTCGGCTTTGCAATTCCCTTTTCCTCTGCTTCAATCTCTGGCGGCGTGTCGTTATACCTCCAGCACATATTCAGCGCATTATATACACGTTCTTTGTAAACAACTTTAAATCCCCGCATATCTATTCCCATGTTTTACCTCCTTCTCTCACTCCACTATCAGGTGAAAAATATCTTTTTGTACTCTCTCTATTGGTTCCCCGCCTTTTGGCTCCTTCAATATCAGCAGATATTCTTCCGGCGTGTCAATTATTGTGCTTACTTCGTAAACTTCGTACTTTTCACTTGCGCCGTCCTTGTATTCCATCATCACATTTACTTTCAAATTTCCGCAGCTCCCTTCATCAGCAAAGAAGAACAATATTTCTTCCGTTCTCTTTGCTTTCTTTTCCCGGATAAACTCTGATATTCTTTTCCCTGCCGCTTATCACTACCGCTTCCGGGTCCATTCCCTCTAAAATCTCTATCAGCTTTTTCACTGTGACTTCTTCCGGGTTATCATATTCTTTCAGCCCCAGCCCGCTTCCTGCTGCCTGCCCGGTCAACTTTGCATATTCTTCAAATATCCGGCTTACAATGCAGCTTCCGCAGTCTGCGCCCTCTTCCCCGCCGTTATCAAAACAATGACCGCAGCCCATAAAATCATCTGCGCCGCAGTCCCGGTCAATCGTGCAAAGGTCTTCCGGCACAGGTCCTTCTATAAAGTCTATCATCTGTATTGCCCGGCTCTCTATTGCAGGATAGCCCGGAAACTGCAAATATCTTGCAATTATCCTTTCCGCTTCCTCTGCCCCGTAACAAACCGCCGTAAAATACCCCTGCGCCGTCAGTTCTTCCAGCCACTCCTTCTGGTTCTCCGTCGTTTTGTTCTTTCCGTATTTCATTTCGATATACAGCCCGTGGAATCCGTTTCTTGCTACAGGCAAGCACAAGTCCGGCACACCTGCTTTCACTCCCTGCCGCTTTAGGTTCGCCGCTTCCAGCGTGTTCCTGCTGCCGCCGTTCGGGATATGGTAAATCAATTTCAATTCAGGGTATTTTCCTTGTTGCCATCCGCACCACTGTATCAGCGTTTCTTGCTCTGTCGCTTCGCTTCTCCTGCGGTTCTGCTGCCTTGTGTAATAGCTCATTTCCTTTTATCTCCCTTCTGTTAGCTTCTTAACGTGCGAACTCTTAAACAGGCATGACCGGGGATTGATTAAGAAATAGCACTTCTGCGGTATGTATAAGTTAGGGTCATTTTTGAACTGTTCTTCCCCTGTTTTATGCAGTTCCCCCGTGATAACGTCATTGTCAAATAGCTTTATTGTTACAACTTTTCCCAGATACTTTTCTAACTCACTTCTTTTCACTCTTTCTTTTCCTCCCGTTCGTCAAAATGCGTCGCCATCATATCCGCAAGATGAAGCATGACTGCCAGCTTGCTTTGCCTGAAAGCATTGTCTAAATCATACCCGCCGCCCCTTGCGTAAAAATCATACTGCCCCATGTGCCACCTGATTGCCAGAATCTCTTCTTGTGTCAAGTGCATAAACTGTAAAATCAGGATAACGGACTTTTCCCCGTGTCCGGCAGGGAAATTCTTTGTCAACTGATATTCCGGCTTTTCCTGCTGCCCCTCTGTCAGCCTGTATGCGTCTATTTTGCATAAATCATGCAGAAGCCCGCATATCGCCAGCGTTTCTAAATCATAGTTCAAAGACTGCTGCCGCCGTTCTTCCTCTGCGTTCATCTGTATAAGTCGCTGACACACATTTATTGAATGTTCTGCAAGCCCTCCGGGGTTCGCTCCGTGGTGTCGTTTGCTTGCCGGGGCTTCAAAGAAACCATTTGCGTCCATCCATTGCAGAAGGTTAGCCGCCCCCGGTCTGTTTATGTAACTGAAATAGTCCCTGAATACCTGAATTATTTCTTCCTGCTTCATTCCTCTTCTTCCTCCGCTTCTCCTATCAATGCCCGTGGCGGCGTTCTTTTGTCTAATACCTGTCTATACCATGCCGCCTTTTTATACTTCCTCAGCTCTTCCCCTTCCAGCTCCCTGTCCGGTCCGTCGTATTCTTTATAGCAACGGGCGTTTTTATCAGGGAAAATATTGTTCCCCTGATAGAACGCAAGCAAGAATCCTTCCAGTTCCCTTTTTAGCTCCTGCCTGTAGAAGTCGAAAAGCATTTTTATTTCCACCGCTTCAATCTCCGTGCAATTACAGCCCCGTTTCTTCCTCCTGCTATAATTTCCCGTGTATACGTTGTATGAAGGGCTTCCCGTGACTTTATAAAATATCCTTGTCAGCAATTCTTCTTCAATCTCCGTTTTGTAGCTGAACCAGTGAAGTGTTACCCGTTCTTCTAATATTTCCCCTTCGTCAATCTGGTATTTCTCCATCAATTTGTGATACAGCTTCAATGCGCTTTCACGCTCACCGCCCACGCCCCTCTCTGCAAGGGCTTTCAGGGCTTTCAATTTCTTTGCTGCCTGTTCTCTTGTCATTCCTGCTGCCCTCCGTACACTTCCACAAGCCCGCCTTTCTCCTGTGCAAGTTCCGTTATGCCCTCTTCAAGTGCAATCTGTATTTCTGCAAGCATACCTTCTGAAAGCCCGTACCTGCTGCCGATAAAGATATATTTGCAATGCTTCAAAAGCTCTGTGCCTGCCGCCATTCCCTTTTCCCTTTGTTCCGGGTCCTCTTCGTTTAGCACCTGCGTCAAGTACAAATGCGGCGTTATCGGCGTATATCCGCAGTCTAACGCAACCCGTGTCAGTTCCCTTGCATACTCCGTATTTCTTTCAATATCGCCCCTGTACGGGCTGCATATGTAG
>Ga0137307_102119_pt1 | contig 14640 bp, 11 predicted proteins | sample NAcewD2O_March_2_FD_97180 | JGI IMG/M metagenome (GOLD analysis project Ga0137307, IMG submission 97180) | Mouse cecal microbial communities from Vienna, Austria - N-Acetylglucosamine amended D2O_March | ecosystem: Host-associated > Mammals > Digestive system > Large intestine > Cecum | place...
TGATAGCGGGCGGCGCCTCATTGGCTCCCAGCCTGTGGTCATTTCCGGCGTCTGCGGCAGATTCCCGGAGTAAATCCGCATGTTTGTGCACTGCTTTCAGAATACAGGTCAGCACCAGCAGGAACTGGATATTGTCATGGGGAGTCTTGCCCGGATCCAGAAGATTGATTCCGTCATCGGTGGTGATGGACCAGTTGTTATGTTTTCCGGAACCGTTCACCCCTGCAAAGGGTTTTTCATGAAGCAGACACATCATACCGTGGCGGCCGGCTACTTTCTTCAGTGTTTCCATCACAAGCTGGTTATTGTCCACAGCCACGTTGGCTTCCGCATAGATGGGCGCCAGCTCGTGCTGGGCCGGAGCCACCTCGTTGTGCTGGGTTTTGGCGGTAACCCCCAGTTTCCACAGCTCTTTATTCACATCCCGCATATAGGCCGCAATCCGCTCCCGGATAGCTCCGAAATAATGGTCATCCATTTCCTGGCCTTTGGGAGGCATGGCGCCGAATAAGGTACGTCCGGTGAAAATCAAATCTTTCCGTTTCAGATATTTCTCCCGGTCCACCAGGAAATATTCCTGCTCCGGCCCTACGGACGGGGTCACTTTTTTGGATGTGGTATTTCCAAATAATTTCAGCAGACGCATGGACTGGATGTTAATGGCTTCCATGGAGCGCAGCAACGGAGTCTTCTGATCCAGGGCTTCTCCCGTATAGGAACAGAATGCAGTGGGAATACAGAGGGTGGCTCCTGCCGCGTCCTGCCTTACAAAGGCCGGGGAAGTGCAGTCCCAGGCAGTATAGCCTCTGGCCTCAAAGGTAGCCCGCAGTCCTCCCGACGGAAATGAGGAGGCGTCCGGCTCTCCCTTAATCAGCTCTTTTCCGGAAAAGCTCATCAGTACCTTTCCGTTCGCCATGGGAGCTGTGATAAAGGAATCATGCTTTTCCGCTGTCACTCCGGTCAGAGGCTGGAACCAGTGGGTATAATGGGTAGCACCTTTTTCAATGGCCCATTCCTTCATCTCATGGGCAACCACGTCCGCAGTCTCCAGATCCAGCTCCCTGCCTTCGCTGATTACGTCCATCAGCCGTTTGTAAACTTTTTTGGGGAGACGTTCCTGCATAACTGCATCGTTAAATACGTTTTCCCCAAAAATTTCTGATACGTTGTAATATTCGCTCATACACTCTCTTCCTTTCCAAAAAAAGGGCATTCCACCTCTGCTGGAACGCCCTTGTTCTATCGTTTGTTTTCTGTCTGGTAATACGATACTCTACTTTTCAGAAAAAAGCAATAGAAATTTTAGAAAAATTTTATTTTTTGCTATTTCAGATAAATTTATTCTTTTTCTTTCTTTTTTTTATGGAATATAGACAATGTCCTTCTGTCCGGCTGTGAAATATGCTTTCTTTATGCCTTTCCAACAGAGCCGAATAATTCCATTTTCTCTTTTACGGTAGCTTTGATGGCGTCTGCGCCGGGTGCCAGCAGCTTTCTGGGGTCAAAGCCTTTGCCCTGCTGATCTTTGCCTGCTTCAATGTATTCTCTGGTTGCTGCTGCAAAGGATAACTGACATTCTGTATTTACATTGATCTTGGCAACGCCCAGGGAAATTGCCTTCTTAATCATATCTTCCGGAATGCCTGTACCACCGTGAAGTACCAGAGGCATATCGCCTGTCTGCTGCTGAATGGCATCCAGAGTCTCAAAGCTCAGTCCTGCCCAGTTATCCGGATATTTTCCGTGGATATTGCCGATGCCTGCTGCCAGCATGTCAACGCCCAGATCTGCAATTGCCTTACATTCATCCGGGTCCGCACATTCTCCTGCTCCCACAACGCCGTCTTCCTCGCCGCCGATAGCGCCTACTTCTGCTTCAATGGACATTCCTTTATCATGGGCAAGCTTTACCAGCTCTTTTGTCTTCTCCACATTTTCCTCGATGGGATAATGGGAACCGTCAAACATAATAGAAGAAAATCCTGCTTCAATACATTTCATACATCCGTCATAGCTGCCATGATCCAGATGAAGTGCAACAGGAACTGTAATCTTCAGTTCTTCCAGCATTCCGTTTACCATTCCAACTACTGTTTTGAATCCTGTCATATACTTTCCCGCGCCTTCGGATACACCCAGAATAACCGGGGATTTTAATTCCTCTGCAGTCAGTAAGACAGCCTTCGTCCACTCCAGATTGTTGATGTTAAAGTGCCCCACTGCGTAGTGTCCTGCTTTTGCTTTCTGTAACATTTCTTTTGCAGATACTAACATTTCTCTTCCTCCATTTCTGCCCCCTGTCCATGACAGGGAACGCTCCTGAATTTCAAATCTTTCGGCAAACTGTTGGGAACAGTTCTGTCCTTAGCTATTATATCCTACTTTTTCCAAAAAGAAAAGATATTATCCTGATAATTCTTTCCTTTTTATCATAATCTGAACAGCCTGTTTCACATTCTGAATTTCCACCTCCCTGTGGGCCCCTCCGAACTCTCCGTCCAGAGTCCAGGGAATTTCCTCCAGGGACTTCAGGGCAATCCGGTCTGTTTTAAAGGTATATATCAAATCCGTATCGTCAATGAGATTGGTCAGACTTCCGATAATTTCATTCAGTTCTATGGGATTTCTGGGCATACGGATTAAAGTGACCTCAAAAAGGCCGTCGTCCAGCTCCACATGTTTCCCGGTAATATTTTTGAATCCTCCGGCGGAGGTGGAATTGGTTACCATCCCGTAGATAAATTCGTCTTCAAAGGTCTGGCCCTCACAGGTGACCTGGAGATGGTAAGACTGGATACCGGGAATCCGTTTTACCCCTTCCAGCAGGTAGGCCAGATGGCCGATTCTGTTTTTCAGCTCCTGGCTTGTGGCATAGGACACATCCGTAAACAGGCCGAAAGCCGCAATATAGACGAAATAATCTCCGTTAAAGCTGCCGATGTCACAGCCAAAGGGTTCTCCCTCCACTGCTATCCTTGCGGCCTGCTCCATACTTTTGGGAATATCCAGGGAATTGGCAAAATCGTTGGTGCTGCCTGCGGGAATATATCCGATGGGTACTTTTTTCTCCCGTTTCATCATTCCAGTTACGGTTTCGTCCAGGGTACCGTCCCCGCCGCTGCAAACTACCAGGGCGTAAACGTCTTCCGCCTGCTCCACCAGCTCCATGGCGTCCTGAGGCTTCTGGGTGGGATAAATAGTCACTTCATATCCGCTCTTTACAAACTGGTCTGTGATTTCCGATAATTTATGCTTAATCTGCCCTTTTCCGGAAAAAGGGTTATATACAAACAGCAGTTTTTTTCTTTTCATCGGAGCGCCTCCCTTAATCTTTCAGAAACTGCCGGACAGACTCCATGGCGTCTGCTTCCCGTTCTCCGTCTGTTGTCACCGTAATTTCCTCTCCTTCCGGAAGCCCCAGACTCATCATCCCCATCAGACTTCTGGCATTGATACGCTTTCCGTCTTTTTCCAGATAAACACTGCACGAATAGTAATTGGCCACCTGCACCAGTTCTGCCAGTATACGTGCATCCGCCCCATTTTTGATTCTTATTTTCATGGTTTCCCGCAGCATAGGCCTTCCTCCTTACTTTACGCAGGCGATTTTCCGCCCTGCATATTCTCACAATCTGTCTGTCTGTATTCTTCCGCCAGTTCGCATAATCTGCGAAGTCTGTGGTTCACCCCTGATTTTCCCACCGGCGGCTCCAGAAAAATTCCAAGTTCTTTTAAGGGAGCCTGGGGATACTGCAGGCGAATCAGAGCCACTTCTCTTAAATTATCCGGCAGACTGTCCAGCCCTCTGGTATGCTTTATATAATTAATGTCCTCCACCTGGCGTACTGCCGCGCTGACCGTTTTATTGATATTGGCCGTCTCGCAGTTCACCTGACGGTTGACGGAATTGCGCATTTCCTTGATAATCCGTACATTTTCCAGATTCATCAGGGCCACATGGGCCTCCATGATATTCAGCATATCCACAATCTGGGCGCCTTCTTTCAGGTAGACCACATGATTTTTTTTGCGCATGACCACTTTGGCATCCATGTCAAAGCTGTTGATGATTTCCATTAACTGTCCGGCCTTTTCTTCTCCGGTACAGACAATCTCGAAATGATAGGATTTCTCCGGGTCGCTCATGGAGCCCGCGCTTAAAAATGCGCCTCGGATAAAGGCCCGGCGGCAGCAGGATTTCTGTACCAGAATTCCGTGCACCAGTTCTCTGGTACGGATATCCTCATTTTTCTCACTGCGCCATTTGACCGCCTGCAGTACCCTGCCGACTTTCTCCTGTCCGGACAGGGAAATCACGAAGGTTCTGCTTTTGTGAAGATAAATATTCTGCCGTACCGCAATCCGACAGGTGACCTGAAAAGTCTGTTTCATCAGGATAAAGTATTTCCGGGCCAGAGAAAGGTTCTCCGTGTACACTCTGAGAATGCTTTCTTCCTCTGTTTCTTCCAGCCTTCCCGCAAAGCTCAGAATAGCTGCAATTTCCGCAATCCGGCAATGTCTGCTCTTATGAATCTGGCGTGACAGTTCTTCTTTTACCTGACCGGAAAAAGACATGTATCTCTCCTCCTGCTATTTTCCCCGCTGTCCATCCTTCTGGATGTCCCGGTGTTCAATTTTGATTCCAAAGGATTCCTGGTGCTTCAGTCTCTCGTACAGTCCGTTGGCAAGGGTCACAGACCGGTGTTTTCCTCCGGTGCAGCCTACGCTGATTACAAGCTGGGTCTTACCCTCGGTGATATAATGGGGAATCAGAAATCTCACCATGTCTTCCAGTTTATCCAGAAACTTTCCTGCTTCCGGGTACTGCATGACAAATTCCTGAATCTCTCTGGTGTTGCCTGTTTTGGCCCGCAGCCCTTCCACATAATAGGGATTGGGCAGAAACCGCACGTCAAACACCAGATCCGAATCTGTGGGGATTCCGTATTTGAAGCCAAAGGAAACAATCGTCACAAACAGATTCTTATAATCCTGATTCTTCACAAATATTTTTTCCAGCTCTGCTTTCAGCTCCCTGGTGAGCATATTGCTGGTATCCAGAATGTAATCCGCCTGTTTCCTCAGAAATTCCAGACGCATCCGCTCTTTCTGAATTCCTTTGTCCACCCGCTCCCCTCCTGCCAGAGGATGGGTACGCCGGGTTTCCTTATAACGCTTCACCAGCACCTGGTCTGTGGAATCCAGATAGAGAATATCAAAAGATGTTCCTGCCTGGCGAAGCCTGTCCAGAACATTCTGCAGTTCATCCAGTGACTGGCCGCTGCGGATATCCACCCCCAGGGCCACTTTCTGCAGCTCTGCCCCCGGCACGTCCGCAAGCTCCGCAAATTTCTCAAGAAGGGCAATCGGAAGATTATCCACACAAAAATACCCGATATCCTCCATCACTTTCAGAGCCGTACTTTTTCCTGCTCCGGACATCCCTGTCAAAATCACAAATTTCACTGCTTATCCTCCTTAATATCCCCTTAAAATTCCCCTGTAAACCTGACTTCCGGCTCCAGGCGCACCCCGGTTCTGGCTTCCACCCTGTCCTGTACGTCCCGGATTAACTGCCGGATATCCCCGGCCGTTGCCTGGCCCCGGTTGATGACAAATCCGCAGTGCTTTTCGGACACCTGGGCGCCGCCCACCTGATAGCCCCGAAGTCCCGCATCCTGGATGAGTTTTCCTGCAAAATACCCTTCCGGCCGCTTAAAGGTGCTTCCGGCGCTGGGGTATTCCAGAGGCTGTTTTGCGAATCTCTGTTCCTTCAGTTCCGCCATCTGCTGCCGGATGGCTTCCCCATTCCCTTTCTGAAGTTCCAGCTCTGCCTCCAGTACAATATAGCGGTTTTCCGGAATACAGCTATGGCGGTATCCCAAATCCAGTTCTGCCAGGCTTAGTTCTTTTTCCTGCCCTTCCGGAGTGAGCACCGTTACTTTTCTCAGTATCTGCTTCATTTCTCCCCCGTAGGCTCCCGCATTCATAACCACTGCTCCGCCGATACTGCCGGGGATTCCTGAGGCAAACTCCATGCCGGTAAGTTCCTGGCGGGCTGCCTGCAGGGCCACTGCTGACAGCATCGCCCCTGCTTCTGCCCGAACGACGGTACCCTCCACGGTAATATGTTCCGCCATTTTACCCAGTTCCATCACCAGGCCCCGGACGCCCTTATCCCCCACCAGCAGATTGCTGCCGTTCCCTTTCACCATCCAGGGAATTTCAAACTCTCTGCACAGTGCAGCCACCGGCTCTATCTGCTCTCTTCCGGGACGCACATAGTAATCGGCCGGGCCTCCCACGCGAAAGGTAATGTGCCTGCTCATGGGTTCCTGTATGCTGTACTGTTCTTCCCCCAGTATCTTCCGTAACTGTTCTGAAAAAATCTCGTTTAACATTTACGCCTCTTTCAAAAATGCCGTATAGCCTCGTTTTGCTTCATATAAATCCACTTTGCTGATGATTTCCCAGGGAGCGTGCATGTTCAGCACAGCCACGCCGCTGTCAATCACAGACATATTATAATTTGCCAGAATATAGGCGATGGTTCCGCCGCCGCCCTGGTCTACCTTTCCAAGCTCTGAAGTCTGGAAAGATACGTCGTTGTCATCCATAATCTTCCGCAGCTCTGCCATGTATTCGGGATTGGCGTCGTTGGAGCCTCCTTTTCCTCTGGAGCCTGTGTACTTGTTGAACACCAGTCCGTTTCCGAAGTATGCGCAGTTTTTCTTCTCCATAACAGAGGCATACAGGGGGTCGTAAGCCGCGCTTACGTCGGAAGAAAGGACTTTGGAGCTGCTCATGGCCCGGTTGAATGTAATCTGGTTGTAACCGCCCATCTGATTCATAATTTCCGCTACCGTATAGGCAAAAAACTGAGACTGCATACCCGTAGCTCCCACGCTTCCGATTTCTTCCTTATCTACCAGCAGGCAGACTCCTGTTTTTTCGCATACGCCTGCTTCCAGAAGGGCTGCAAAGGAAGGATATGCGCATACTCTGTCATCATGGCCGTAGCCCATAATCATGCTGCGGTCAAACCCGTAGTCTCTGGCTTTTCCGGCGGGAACCACTTCGATTTCCGCTGACAGGAAATCATCTTCTTCTATATTATACTGTTCTTTCAGAATATTCAGTACATTTGCCTTGACAGTTTCTTTGGCTTTTTCCTTATCTTCTTCTTTTTCAAAGGGAATACTGCCCACCAGCACATCCAGATTTTCCCCTTCTATGACTTTGGCAGCTTTTTTCTCAAGCTGGTCTGCGGCCAGATGAATCAGCAGGTCGCTGACACCGAATACAGGATCTTCGTCTTTTTCCCCTACATTGACGATTACTTTTGTGCCGTCTTTCTTCACAATCACTCCATGAAGGGCCAGGGGCAAAGCCACCCACTGATACTTTTTCACGCCTCCATAGTAATGGGTATCCAGAAGGGCCAGCTCCGTATCTTCATAGAGGGGTACCTGTTTTAAATCCAGTCTCGGCGAGTCAATATGAGCTCCCAGGATATTCATGCCCTGTTCCAGAGGCTGTTTTCCGATGACGAACAGCGCCAGCAGTTTACCCATATTTTCCGCATATATTCTGTCCCCGGTCTTGATGGTCCGGCCGGAGGCCAGAATATCCTTTAAATCCTCGAATCCTGCTGCCTTCGCCTGAGCCACCAGCTCTGTCACGCATTCCCGCTCTGTTTTACAGTCTGAAATGAATTTTCTGTACTGTTCTCCGAAAGCAAATACTGCTTCCCGTTCCCCTTCCGGGTATTTCTTCCATGCATTTTTTCTTTCCATTGTCTGTTCCTCCTGTTCACTCTGATGATTCCCTTCACGGGCAGTTACTCTGAATCAGCCTTCGCCTGCCTCGCTCTCCGGCAGCCGGTTGTGCCGCATCAGTCCTCTTCTTCCTCATCTTCTGACTTCTGCAGGTTTTCCTGTACCCGGCGGTACAGTTCTTTCGCCGCATTGTAGCCCATCTTTTTCTGTCTGTGGTTTACCGCCGCAGACTCGCAGATGACAGCCAGATTACGTCCGGGGCGGATAGGCAGAGAGTGGCATACCACCTTATTGCCGAGAAATTCCGTATATTCCTCCTCCAGTCCCAGACGGTCATATTCGTTTTCTTTCTTCCAGTCTTCCAGTTTGATTACCAAATCTATATTCTGTTTCTCTTTCACACATTCCACGCCAAACAGAGTCTTCACATCAATAATGCCCACGCCCCGCAGCTCAATAAAATATCTGGTAATATCCGGCGCCGTTCCCACCAGCGTATGCTTGTTAATCTTGCGGATTTCCACCACATCGTCGCTGACCAGACGATGGCCTCTGCGAATCAGTTCCAGGGCGGCCTCGCTTTTACCTATTCCGCTCTCTCCCATAATCAGCAGTCCTTCTCCGTATACGTCCACCAGCACGCCGTGAATGGAAATACAGGGCGCCAGCGCTTCTCCCAGATAATAAATCAGCTCTGCCATAAATGCAGAAGTACCGTAATCTGTGGAAAGCACCGGAGTATCATGCTCCGTTGCAATCTGCAGAAGGTCTCCGTCCGGCTCCAGATTCCGGCTGAAAATGACGCAGGGTACGTTGTGAGAAAAGAATTTCCGATATAAATCCAGTTTTTCTTCCCGGTCCAGTTTCTGCATATAGGTGTGCTCCACCATGCCCACGATCTCCACTCTGCTCTTTTCAAAATAATCAAAATATCCTGCTAACTGCAATGCCGGACGGTTTACTTCGGCGGTTGTCACCTTGCGCTTCTTAATATCCACTTCCGGATTCAGTACCTTCAGATTCATCTTTTCCACTATTTTTTTCACGCTTACACCGTTCATCATATCTCCTTTTCTCCGGTTCTTCCGGCAGTAAATCTTTTCCTGTTACAGACAGAACTCCGTACGCATATTTTATCACAGATGATGCTCTCCTTCAACTGACCTGGCTACTTTAGCGGGTGAAGTAAACAGTAACAACTGCGCATTCTGGTTTTTCATTCTACAGAGTTTTTCCTGTAGAATGAAAAAAATCATAAACCTCCTGTGCCGCCTGCTGATTCATGGAAGGAAGTTCCGCCAGCGTCTCCACATCTGCTTCCCGTATGGCATCCAGTGAAAGGAATGCCTTCATCAGGGCCTTTCTTCTGGCCGCCCCAATTCCCGGAATGTCATCCAGCACAGAATGCACCTGCTCTTTGCTTCTCAGGGACCGGTGATATTCAATGGCAAACCGGTGAGCTTCATCCTGGATTCTGGTAATCAGCTTAAATCCTTCGCCGTGCCTGTCAATGGGAATCTCTTTATTCTGATAGTATAACCCGCGGGTGCGGTGATTATCATCTTTTACCATACCGCATACGGGAATATGCAGTCCAAGCTCCCCCAGCACCTTAAGAGCCACATTCACCTGCCCTTTTCCTCCGTCCATCATAATCAAATCGGGAAACCGGGTAAAGCTGCCGTATTCATGTTCCAGCGCCCGCTCTTTCATTTCTTTCTGTTCTTTCATTCCATGGGAAAACCGTCTTGTAAGCACTTCATACATGGAACCGTAATCATCGGGCCCTGTTACGGTACGCAGTTTGAATTTCCGGTAATCGCTGCGTTTGGGCTTCCCCTTTTCATAAACCACCATGGAGCCCACGGTTTCGAATCCGTTGATATTGGAAATGTCAAATGCTTCCACCCGCTTCAGTTCTTCTAACTCCAGCAGTTTTCCGATTTCCCTCAGAGCGCCGATGGTTCTTCCTTCTTCCCGCCGGATTTTCTCCTTATCCTGGGATAATACCATGGAAGCGTTCTGAGCCGCCAGCTCCACCAGCTTCTCTCTGGTGCCCTTTTTGGGAACCCGGACGTAAACTTTCTGTCCCCGTTTCTGACTCAGCCACTCCTCTATCACTTCGGATTCTTCTATTTCCTCCTGAAGCATCAGCTCTCTGGGTATAAAAGGTGTTCCGGCATAGAACTGTTTCAGAAATGTGGCCATCACCTGGGGCCTGGTATCCTCGCTTCCCACATTCACATGGAAATGGTCCCTGCCAATCAGCTTACCGTCCCGCACAAAAAATACCTGAACCACTGCGTCCTCTCCGTCCGAGGCCATGGCGATAATATCCCTGTCCTCTCCGTCCGAACTGGTAATCTTCTGTTTCTGGGCAATCTGTTTTACTGCTTTTAAAAGCTCCCGGTACTCAATGGCTTTTTCAAAATTCATATTTTCAGAGGCCGCCTGCATTTTTTCTTCCAGCTCTTTCAGTACCGGCTGGTAATTTCCATTGAGAAATTCTATCACCCGGCGAATCTGCTCCCGGTATTCTTCTTTGCTCACATTCCCCTGACAGGGAGCCATACACTGGTGGATATGATAATTCAGACAGGGCCTCTCTTTTCCGATGTCCTTGGGCAGAGACCGGCTGCAGGTCCGCAGAGAATATATCTTCTGAATCAGTTCTATGGTGTCCTTTACCGCGCCCGCGCTGGTATAAGGCCCGAAATACCGGGATTTGTCTTTTTTCATCTGACGTGAAAAGAGGACTCTGGGAAAATCCTCTCCCAGCGTCACTCTGATATAAGGGTATGTTTTATCATCCCTCAGCATGGTATTATATTTGGGCCGATGCTCCTTGATAAGATTGCATTCCAGAATCAGCGCTTCCAGCTCGGAATCGGTGATGATGTATTCAAACCGCTCAATCTGTCTCACCATCTGCTCCTTTTTCAGTCCCTCATTATGGCTGGGACGGAAATACTGGCGCACCCGATTCCGCAGGCTGACTGCCTTTCCAATGTAAATAATCGTATCCTTCGCATCGTGCATAATGTACACTCCCGGCTTTTGAGGGAGTTTTTTCAGTTCTTCCTGAATATCAAACATTATTTTATTCCTTTTAAGAGTTTATCCAGATAATCTTCTCCATTTCCGGAATCAGCCTGTTCTGCTTCCATGTCTTCCTCCGGCGCTTCTAAAGGTTCCGCCTCCGGATTTCTCTCCGGCGCTTCAGAAAGTTCTTCTTCCTGCACCTCTTCCGGCTCGCCTTCCTTATCCGGCGTATGGGAAATTTCCTTTTCTTTCCCGGAAATACCCTTTTTCACCGGAAAAAATCCCCATTCTTCCGGAGTCTCCGGCTCTGCTGAAAAGGCTTTTTTCACAGCTTCTTCCAGAGCAGACACACTGTCTTCCTGCCGGGAAGCTGTTTCTTCCTCTGCAGCCTTTTTCTCCATACGCTTTTTCCGCAGGGAGACAATGGCTGAATTCTCAGGAACTTCCATATTCAACAGGAGCTTTTCTTCCGGTTTCTCCTCCTGAGGGCCATTTACCATTACAGGAATAATCTGTATTTCTTCTTCCGGAGATTCTGACGTCTCCTGCAGAACTTCCTCTCCTTTTGAAGGTTCTGTCAGTTCCTGCGGGATTTTCCCTCCTTCCAGCGTATTGACCTCCAGATATGCCTCCGCATCCTCCGGCATATCATCCTGATTCAGTTCTTCTCCGCCTTCCAGAATCCTGGCTTCCAGCAGTTCCGCCGGACTTAAGGTATTCACTTCCAGAATCGGTTCTTCTTCCAGCGTATTGACTTCCAGATATGCCTCCACAGCTTCCGGCTGTTCCGGTTCCAGAACTTCCGGCTCCGGTTCTGATGATTCCTTCACAGATGCTTCTTCCGGCTCCGGCGTATCCGGAACTGGCTCTTTCTCCGACTCTGACTTATCCGGAACTGATTCTTCCTCCGGCTCCGGCGTTTCCGGAACTGATTTTTCCTCCGGAACAGACGTATCCGGAACTGGCTCTTTCTCCGACTCTGACTTATCCGGAACTGGTTCTTCCTCCGGCTCCGGCGTTTCCGGAACTGGCTCTTCCTCCGGAACTGATTCTTCTTCCGGTTCCGGTTTTGCAGAAATCTGCTCTGCTGTTTCCGTGGTCTGCTGCTCCTGTCCGGACACAGCTTTTTCTTCCGGTTTCGCAAATTCCCATTTACGAGTTTCTTCGGCTTTAAATCCTTCTGCGGCCTTTTCCGCTTCCGTTTTTTCCTCCGGCTCCGGAATTCCCTTCAGTTCACGGAAAATCTTCATAAATTCTTTTCCGGTAATTGTCTCATGTTCATAAAGGTACTGAGCAATCTCATCCAGAATGTTCCGGTTCTCCTGAAGCAGACGGGTCGCCTCGTCATAGCTGTCTTTCAGAATCTTCATAACCTCCTGGTCAATCTGGGCTGCTGTTTCCTCTCCGCAGTTCAGACTTGCCCTTCCATCCAGGTACTGGTTTTCCACAGTGACCAGTCCCATAAGGCCAAACCGTTCTGACATGCCATACTGGGTCACCATGGACCTTGCAATCTTGGTGGCCTGTTCAATATCGTTGGAAGCTCCTGTGGTAACGGAATCAAATACAATTTCCTCCGCTGCCCGGCCGCCCATATAGGTGACAAGACGGGCCACCAGTTCACTTTTGGTCATCAGGAATTTCTCTTCTTCCGGCACCTGCATGGTATAGCCCAGTGCTCCCATGGTTCTCGGCACGATGGTAATCTTCTGCACCGGTTCCGCATCTTTCTGCAAAGCAGTCACCAGCGCATGGCCCACTTCATGACAGGCAACCATTTTCTTTTCTTTCGGTCCCATTATCCGGTCTTTTTTCTCTTTACCTGCAATGACCACTTCTACCGATTCAAACAAATCTCCCTGATTTACATATTTTCTGCCCTGTTTTACCGCATTGATGGCCGCTTCATTAATCATATTGGCCAAATCTGAGCCCACTGCCCCGGACGTTGCCAGTGCAATGGCATCCAAATCCACGGAATCATCCAGAAGCACATTCTTGGCATGGACTTTCAGGGTCTCCACCCTTCCTTTCAAATCCGGTTTGTCCACAATAATTCTGCGGTCAAAACGCCCCGGACGCAGCAGAGCCTTGTCCAGTACTTCCGGACGGTTGGTTGCTGCCAGAATCAGAAGGCCTTTGGAAGTATCAAAACCGTCCATCTCCGCCAGAAGCTGATTCAGCGTCTGTTCCCGTTCATCATTGCCGCCGTATCGGGTATCCCGGCTCTTGCCGATAGCGTCAATTTCATCAATAAAAATGATACAGGGCGCCTGTTTCTGAGCTTCTTTAAACAAATCACGGACACGGGAGGCACCCACGCCCACAAACATTTCCACAAAATCAGAACCTGCCAGTGAAAAGAAAGGCACTTTCGCCTCTCCGGCCACTGCCTTGGCAAGGAGGGTCTTACCGGTTCCCGGAGGGCCCACCAGCAATGCTCCCTTGGGCAGCTTTGCTCCGATATCCGTATATTTTCTGGGATTATGCAGGAAATCCACCACTTCCTGCAGGGATTCCTTGGCCTCGTCCTGTCCCGCCACATCCTTGAATGTAACGCCTGTGGACTTCTCCACATAAACTTTTGCGGTGGTCTTCCCGACCCCCATCATTCCGCCGCCTCCCATTTTGCGGAAAATCAGAAAATAAAGCAGAATCCACACCAGCACCAGAGGCAGAATATAACTTACCATATTCCACATAATGGCTGTGGATACATCTTCCACAGTTCCGCTGAATTTAACGTCATGCTCTTTCAGCAGCGGCAGCAGCGTCTCATCATTTAATTCCGCTGTGTAATAAGTTATCCGGTATAATCTGTTCTCCTCTTTGGGCGTAATATTAATCCGGTTGGAGGTAAATGTCACCGACTCTACCTTATCCTGCTCCACCATATCTATAAATTCCGAATACGTGACTTCTTTGTTGGTGGCATCTTTGGCACAGCTGTTCAGAAGGCTGGTCAGAAAAAGCACCAGCAAAGCAGCCAGAATAAAGACCATAATCGTCATTCCGTTTTTATTGCCGCCATTATTATTTCCACCTTTGTTATTGTTATTTCCTTTGTTCTCCATTTATTTCCTCCTGCGTATCGCAACCGTCTGTTTCGCGACACCTCTTTATTATATGTGCATTTTCCTTGAAAATCAATACAATTCTCCTAAACTTTTCCCCGCATTTCTAAAGTTTTTATAAAAAGAACCGCACACAGGCCAGAGTGTGTCAACAAAAGGACAAAACTTCTAACAAATTACTTCAATTTATAATAACTTCCCTTCAATTTTCCCTCTTTTTTCAATACCCCTGCCTCTACCAGTTCTTTTAAGATTTTTAATGCACGGGAATCTTTTACATTCAGCAACTCCTGAACCTCTTTATTCGTTATTGCCCCTCTTTCCTCTATATACTGAATAATCTTTTTATAATTGTCATTTGATTTATCCGTACTTTTCCGTACTTTTTCCAATTCTGGTTTTATCCGAAAAACGGAATAAGTTTATATGAAATGCGTCTTTAAATTCCCGGTTTTTATGCTATCCTGAAAATAATCATTTGTTTTTCCATATTTTTTTGAAAGAAACTTATAAAAGTTCCCTATTACAGAAAAGTAAATATCTACAGCAGCTCTGCTTTTAAGGTTACCTGCCTTCACATAATATTCTACACTCCGTAATAAGGTATCCTTATCCATTACATTCAGGAAACAAATACAGGTAACATTCTTTTCTCTAAGTTCTAAAGAGACAAATTCGTAAAAAGCATATATTTTGCTCCTATATATATTTGCAGTTGATTCTCCATTTTCTTTCTTCTGCATATC
>Ga0137307_102123_pt1 | contig 14623 bp, 14 predicted proteins | sample NAcewD2O_March_2_FD_97180 | JGI IMG/M metagenome (GOLD analysis project Ga0137307, IMG submission 97180) | Mouse cecal microbial communities from Vienna, Austria - N-Acetylglucosamine amended D2O_March | ecosystem: Host-associated > Mammals > Digestive system > Large intestine > Cecum | place...
AATGAAGAGAAGTTATTCGAAAAAAGCGTATCCATGGGATAATGCCTGTATTGAATCCTTTCATGCATTGATCAAAAGAGAATGGCTGAATCGATTTAAAATAAAAAATTATGAACATGCCTATAAATTGGTATTTGAATACATAGAGACATTTTATAATACGGTAAGAATCCACAGTCATTGTGGATATCTATCACCAAATGAATACGAGAATGTGTATGAACAGAAATTGAATAAGATGGAAAGATTGGCTGGATAAAAAATGGAAGGTTGTAAGAAAAGTTCACTTTTAACTTGTACTTTTTCTTGACATAGTACCATGTGAATAAGTTTTTAGGTTCTGAAAAGAAAAAGACAGTTGAATATAATGGAAAGATTTATTTGTTAAAATTTCCAGATCCAATTAGAGAAAAAGGAAAGAGCCTGTCTTATATTAATAATGTGATTTCAGAGTACTTAGGCTGCAGGATTTATGCATCAGCAGGTATTGAGACTCAAAAGGTTCTGCTTGGAACATTCCATGATAAAACAGAAAAAATTGTCTGCGGGTGTGAAGACTTTGTGCCGGAAGGGAAATATCTTTTTGAGTATAAAAATTTTATTTTGGCTGATGTTGAGGCAGAGACCCCTAACGATTTTGAACTGGGAGAGATATTGGATTCCATAGAAAAGAATTCTATGCTGACAAATTCGGATGAAGTAAAGTCAAGGTTCTGGGATATGTTTGTGATGGATGCGTTTATCGGAAATCCTGACCGGCATATTGGAAACTGGGGACTGCTTGGGACAGGCAGGAAAGGAGAATTGACTTTAGCTCCCGTATATGACTGCGGTTCCTGCCTGTTTCCATTATTAGGAGAAGAAGAACTGCGGCTGTTTCCAGAGAGTGAATATAAGAATAGGGCATTCAATGTTTACTCTTGCTATAAAGAACATGGAAAAAGAATCCATGCCGGACAGTATATACTGAGCCGGAAAAATGCGGACTGTAATGCTGCGGTGAAAAGGGTGGTTCCTCGGATAAATCTTCCGTATATTTATCAGATGATTGAAGAGATTCCCGTAATATCAAATGAGAAAAAAAAGTTTTTTAGAAAGATTTTAAGCAGTAGATATGAATTAATCCATGGTCTGACGCTGAACAGAATCCAGAAAGCAGAAAAGAAGGTAAAAGGAATCCAAAAGGAAATTAAAATTCCAAAATTGTAAAAGAAAGAGGCCGGAACTTTGAATAGGTTCTGGTTTTTTTCTGCCTGCTATATGGCTGGGATACGTTTTGTAGTGTGCAAGACGTGAATATAGTAAAAAATGTGTAAAATTGATACATGCCAATACATACAGGAGTACATACCAAGGGGTTTTAGGGGGAGGCTTCCCCCTAACAAGATGGCATTTTGTACAGACAAAATGCGTATCTTGCAAAAACCCTCCGGGGTTTTTGTTTAAAAACGTATGCACTGTCGTACATACGCAGGACAGGAGACAGCAAAAGGATAAGTACGGGGGTACATACAAGGAAGTGTGTATGTACTTCCGTATGCATGATAGTACATACAGAATAAGCGGAAGCTGATTTTCCAGTATGTACGAAGGTATGTATCGGCAAAAATCCGGGTAAATGTTATGTACGCAGGTACATACATATGGGAAAAGCGTGTGTATGATGGTACATACAGATAGAAAAAAGGGAATCAGGAGGTTTATATGAGTGAAAAAACTGTCAGGAAGAATTATAAATTTGACCCGGCGGCGGTTATGGCGGTAGAGAACAGGGATAAGAGCCTGTATCCGGTTGAAGCTGACTTTGTACGGGATGCAGTCAAACATTTTGCTGCTATACAGAAAATTGAGAGCATGGAAAAGAGGCTTGATTTTCTATACCAGCATCTGAAACTGGATGCAGACAGGAGAACGGCGGAGGATAAGAATCTGGGAGGAGAACCCTTTGCGGTTGGTGATTTAGACCTTCGGCTTTAGGCTGCCGGAATCAAAAAGTGAAATCAGAAAAGGAGGTATCAGGAAATGAATTTACAGGAGATGCTTCAGAAAACCGAAGAGGAAATTCTGAAACTGGAGGATAAGGAGAAGAAAATTTTGGAGCGCAAAAAACAGCTCCTCTCAAAAAAATCTGATCTGGAGAAGCAGATCACTGCTGAAAAAAATAAGCTGATCGCGGAGGTGGTTGAAAAAAATATTGGCACAATCTCCGAAGAGAAAATGGAAATTTTATCACAGCTTCTTTCCTCTTCGGCAGAAAAATTTTTAGACTGTGAATCAGAAGCAGGGGAAAATTTATCTGATCCGGAAGGGAGTCAGGAAGAATAAAAAATTGCCGGATGCAGGGGGAAAGGTATGGAACGGGACAGAAGGTTTTATATCAGGCTTACAAAAGAAGAGTACGAACTGCTGGAGAAATTAGCGGAGGAGGATGAAGAGACGCATTCCAGAAATAAGAAGAAAAATATGTCTGCATTTATCCGGAAGCAGATTTTCACCGGCAGTTCTTTGGAGCAGGGACTGACAGAAAAGCTCAAGGATGTGGAGTACCAGGTACGGAAGATCGGCGTCAACATTAACCAGGTTGCGGCAAAAGCAAACAGCAGCTATGTATCGGGAAAAGATATTGAGGTACTGCTGGCGGCGCTTGACTCTGTCGATATCCAGTTTTTGGAGATGACCAGGAAGCTGGAGGAAAGCTATGGCGGTTACTAAGATTATGAAGATCGGGACGGCTGCTTCTACCGGCGGGAAATATCTGTATAACAGTATCAACTATATCCTGAACCGGGAAAAAACCGAAGGCGGGTTATATGTGGGCGGCAATTCCGGGAGTGAGGCAGACGAAGTTTATCAGACTATGATCGATACAAAGAAAGAATGGAACAAGCTGGATAAAAGACAGGGCTATCATTTTGTGATCAGCTTTGCGCCGGGCGAAGCTTCAGCGGAGCAGGCATATGATGTCCTGAAAGATTTCTGTGAGGAATATCTGGGGGATGATTACGATTATGTGTTTTCCATTCATACAGATCAGGAGCATATGCATGGACATATTGTTTTTAACTCGGTCAGCCGTACAAATGGATATAAATACAGATATGAGAGGGGGGACTGGGAGAAAAAAATCCAGCCGGTAACCGATAAGGTCTGTGAAAAATACGGCCTGCCAAAACTGGAATATGAAGAGGATAAAAGAAAAGGAAAGTCATATGCAGAGCATTTTGCTGAGAAGAACGGGAAGCCTACTTTGAAAAAAATTATCCAGGCGGATATTGATTATGTGATTGCAAGGTCAGATTCTTATACAGAGTTTGTAGAGCAGATGAAGATCCTTGGATACCGGATGCGGTTTGGAAAAAAAGTGACTTATTATGTTCCAGGATATGAGAGAGGCGCAAGAAGGGAGGATAAGCTTGACGCCGGATATTCTACAGAAGAGATCAAGGAACGGATTGCAGATAAGGATATCCAGCATGAAAGGACGCAGGTGGTCAGCCCGAAGCTTCTTGCGGCATACGACCAGGGCATCCGGCAGGTGATGCCTCAAAAGCTGACCAGCTATCAGAGAAGGAGGATAGAGATATTTTTCCGTACAGGCCATTTCTGGGACAGGAAAAATCCATATGCGGTCAGTGATGCAGAGGTTAGGAAGAGCGTCATGCACATTGAACAGATGTATGAAGAATGCGTCTACATATTAAAGAATAATATTAAGTCCGGAGAGGAGCTTTCTAAGAGGCAGGAGGAGCTGGAGAGGAGGGAGAAGCAGGTCAAAGGCATCCGGCGCACTACATATCTGATGAAAGAGGATGAGACAGTCCGGAGATACGAAGAGCTTCAAAGCAGACTGAAAAGAATCCCCAAGCAGGATGATTCATTTGAAGAAATACAGGAACAGATGGAGAAGCTGGAGCAGGAGCTTCCGGCAGGCTTCCATGATTTACAGAAAAAATTCCGGAGTCTTGGGGAAGAGCTTTCAGTTATACGGAATGAAAAAAGAATCCTGAAACGGATCCAGAAAAGCGAAGAGGAAAGAAAGAGTCAGAAAAAGGCAGTCAGTCAAAAGACCGGCGGCCTTTTTTATTAGAAGAAGCGTACCGGATTTCGGTACAGGAAGGGGTAATTATGATTTTAGGACAAGTGCAGGAAGAGATGGAAGCCCTGCAGGAAGATTACGAAGTCATTGGACATTGCGGCGGGAAGGCTGTTGTATGGAATGAGTTTGGAGCATTGTTTTATATGCAGGGAACGGAACAGGAAGTCCCGGCAGGAACAGTAGTCTGCCGGGAATATCTGACGCCGGTACAGAGTTTACCTATTGAAGAACAGAACCAGATAGCAGAACTGCTGTCGGCAGGAAAGGGGGAAAAGGGTGATGGCAGAATGGAAAGAGGCATCTGATAAGCAGAAACAGGAATGGAAGGAAGCCAGACAGGAAAAAGAGGCGGCCAGCAGGGAGAGGATTGATCAGATGCTTGCGTCTTTTCAGGACAATCCGGAAAATATTACGGAATATCTACGGTTTGCCGCGCGGTTCCCGTCATACAGTCCGAGAAATACAATGCTGATCTATGCACAGAATCCGCATGCTGTTTTTGTCCAGTCTTTTCAGGCATGGAAGGAAAAAGAGGCTGCATTTGTAAAAAAGGGAGAACACGGACTGTCTATTTTTGTCCCTGTACTTGTTACCGTGTTGGAAACAGAAGAGGGGCCGGTCCAGTTAAAATATGCATCAAAAGAACAGAAGGAAGCATATAAGAGGGGAGAGATAAAGGGAGAGACGGAAACAAGATTCCGTCTGGGGACTGTATTTGATATCAGCCAGACAACCTTTCCGCCGGAGCGGTATCCGGAACTCTTCCACATGGGCTATGAATCTTCGCAGCACGGCAGGATCTGTACGGCAGTTGAAAAATATTCCGGCAGGGAGCTTCAGATTCCTGTGCTGTACCATTCGCTTGGTTCCATTTCTTTAAGAGGATATTATAACCCGGATAGAAAAGAAATCCATATTAACGAACTTCTTCAAGATACGGAACGGCTGTCAACTCTTACCCATGAGCTGGGACATGCTCTGGCAGAGCATGCGGCAGGCGACGGGAAGTCAGAGGCTCAGAGAGAGTATGAAGGAGACTGCATCTCTATCCTGATACAGGAGCACTGTGGGATTGAAATTACAGACAGCAGGATGCGTCATTTTTCAGCTCATTATAAGAAGTTTATGGAGGAGCTGGCGGAAAAGCTGGCGGAAGTGCCGCAGGAAGAAAGGAAACGCCAGACAGGCAGACAGATGACAGAAGCCTTTTCTTCTGTGTTCCGGATTTATTCTGATGCGTCCGAGGGGCTCCAGCCGTATCTTGCGGAAGCTGCGGGCATGGATGAAACACTGGTACAGGAGCTGAATGATGTGCAGCTTATATCAGGATTCTTAGGAGTTCCGGAAGAGGAGGCGGAGCTTCTGGCCGGAGAGGAAGACGGCTATGGAATCTATCAGCTTGCCGAAGAGGAAAGCCTGCTTGCATATCAGTTTGAAGGATATCATTCCCTGCTGAAAAAAGGACTGACGGTACAGAAAGATAACTATGAACTTCTGTACAAAGAAGGACTGCCGGATGATATGACGCTGGAGGATATATTCAGGGTCTTTAATCTGGAACGTCCGGAAGGTTTTACCGGGCATTCATTATCCGTGTCAGATGTTGTAGTGCTGTACCGGAATGGAAAGAGTGAAGCGCATTACGTGGACAGATCTGGATTTCAGAAGCTTGATGGTTTTCTTCCGGATAACAAGATGCTCCGGCTTATCGAAGAGAAACCGGAGCAGACAGCATGCAGATTTGGGAACGTATATATGGAAATGCATGCATGTGACGGAGGATATGATTATACGGTTTATGATATGGAGTACAGAATGCTGGATGGAGGAGTCTATGATAACCCGGATATAAATATCATGCAGGCATTGTTTGATGCGGCTTCAAGCTATCCAGAATATATCAGCTATGATAATGAGAACCGCAGATTTCTGACACCTGTAACGGCAGTAGAAGACTATGAGACATTTGAGGAACGGTGTGAATATTTCAACAGGCCGCTTCCGCCGCGTACCTCTGAAAGCACAGAGCCGGAAAAGGGGCTGAATGGAAATTCTAAAGCCGCGGCAGAGGAATTTGTGCTGGCAGTGACGGAAGCATATGCTTACGAGCAGGATTTAGATGTTGATATACTGGCGGCGAGAGTATACGGAAGCCGGACAAGGGAAGCCCTGTGGAAGAAAGATTCAGATCTGGATGTGGCAGTATGCTACCGGGGAGATATGAGCGAGGATGCTTTTTTTAATAGTATCTGTAATACCGGATACCATTTTAGGGGACTGCGGCTTGATATCAACCCGATCCGGATGGATAAGACAGGAACGCTGGAAGCTTTTATGGAGCGTTCGGAGGCATATCTGGATGCGAAAGAAGAAGAGCTTCATAAACTGGAAAACGAAATACAGGACGGTCTGGAAGGAGAACCAAGGGTCACAATACTATGGACTGAAAGCGGACAGCTGCAGGACGGCAGAGCGATGGGGCTTTTTCAGGCAAACACTTTAATGGACACCTTAGATAAGGAAAAACATGAAAAATATGGAGATGGGTATTACGATAAGACCGTTTTTCGTATTGATTTTATCATGGACGGGGTGCGGCGTCATTATGAGGGCAGGTATGATCTGGGTGACGGAGACGGCACATTGATCGAACATATTGAAAAGCACCATACTTACGAAGCAAATGATAAAGAATGGCATGATTTCCTGATTGGGAAAGGATGGCAGAAACAGCTGGAAAAGGAAAAAGAAGTCCGGGACAGGGTTTTGAATGAGGTTATTCCATATTTTAAAATGCACTGTAACCTTTCTGGTATAGAGCAGGCGGCAAAAACTGCCCTACAGTACAGTGAAAGCATGGACTCTGCCAGTACAGCTTATTATACGGCTCTGCTGGAGTATGCAGCTGAAAGCCGTGTGAGCCTGAATCAGGGAAATTATGAACTTCCGGCTGCGCCTAAGCGTGCAGATTTTGATAAGGAGATTCAGGATTATAAAAAGCATGTTCTTGAGGAAATTGAACTAGAAGCCGCAGAGGCGGGAATGACGGTGGATGAATATGCTGCAAACGGCTATGAACCATACCGTGTGCCGGTAAGAACTGAGGCCGTGCCGGTGATCCAGGGGCCGAGGCTGTAACTATACGGTAAAGGAGTGGAATGAGATGGATAAAAAGTACCAGCCTTTAGTAGATTATATCCATATAATTTTAAAGAATAATGCTATGTCAGATGCAGGCATTGCAGTTATCGAAAAAGAGACGGATCTTTCCGTATATACGCATATGTTTATGTGTGCGTTTGAAGGGATGCCGGAAGAGGAACTTATAAGAATTTCGGAAATGCCCTGCGGCGATGTCAGGGAAAAGCTTACGAATATAAAGAAGGAACGTAAAAAATTTCTGGCAGAACGCTTCGGCAACAATATTGAATTAAACCGCCGGATAGAACAGCTGATACAGAAGGTTGAAGACGTCCGGGCAGAGGCAGAGCGGAATATCCATCAGGTCACAGAGATCACAGATGCAAGGATCATTGACCTTCAGAAGGCGAATGAGCAGACGGAGCGTATGATGAACCGGGCGCTTAGAGAAAAAGAAAAGCAGGCGGCCGAGAAGGATAAGATGCTCTGCCAAAAGGATGCAGTGATTGAAAAGCTGAAAGAAGAGCTGAAGGATGTCCGGAAAAAGGCGGCAGAGACGGCAGAACAAGATAAAGAAATGAATATCAGCCGGGAGCCCGGAGAGAACCCGGAGCCGGAAGAACCGGATATACCAGTCCGCCCGGGATTTAAGCTGAGGAGATTGTTTTCCTGCATTTTTAAGAATGACAGCCGTGAGTTTGCGGATAAATATCTTGCAAATGAGAAATATTCTGAGGAACAGCGGGAGTTTCTGCTAAGCTGCTATGAAAGGGGATACTCCGTGAGGGAGATAGAAAAGTTTGCATCCTCCGGCCTTAGCGTAAGCATGATGCGGAGACTGATGATCCACCAGATGAATCTGACAGATTAAATTCGAGGTGGTATTTGGGAGGAATGGAAATCATCATGGAATCTAACATGTTATAGAGTGAACAGCCTGAATCAGGGCTGTTTTTTTAGTAGGAGGTGATCCGCATGGGAAGAGTGCAGGCAGATGTGCAGGAATACAACAAAAACGGTATTGTGGCGTCTGCTGAGGTGACGATTGATCATGCCATACGGTTTGTAGTGAATATCAGGACGCATAAAGATGAAAACGGAAAAGAGCAGTGGTTTCTTTCCTATCCCAGAAGAAGGAGCGGGGAAGGCTGGGAGGACGCTGTAATACCAGATGAGGACCTTCGGGAAGAGATATTGAAGTGTATTTTAAGTGAATACAAGGATAAATACCTTTTAGAACAGGAAGAGCCGGAAGTAGTGTGCATTACCCGCATTAACCAAAAGAAGCCCTTAAACGGCAGGATGATTGTCCGGGGCATGGCTACAGTTAGAGCGGCAGGTCTGACAATAAAGGGGATAACGGTAAAAGAGACGGAAAAAGGATTATTTATAAACATGCCGCAATATCAGACAAGGGCCGGGGAGTTCAGGGATGCGGTGTATGGATGCACAAAAGAGACCAGAAAGAAGATAGAACAGGCTGTACTTGATGCGTATGCCGGATAAGGTTTCTGCGGTGCCTGTAGGATGGGGTCTGAAAGATAAAATATCCAATTGAAACGAGGTGAGGAAAAATAAGGCAGGTCATGCAGCCCATCAGAAAAGACATTGTGTGAAATAAAATTGAAACTATGGCAATGTACCGAAATTCGGTACAGAGAAAGAAAGGAGAACAAAATGAAACAGATTATTATGGAAGCAGAGCAGTCAGGAAAGGAAGAAAGAAAAGACCGGTTAGCCGCTTATGAAAAGGCGGTCAGGGAATGTATGAAGCGTAACAGCAGGAAGGAGGAAAAATAAATGCCGTTAATGCCGAAAGAAGAATTTGCAAAACAGGTAACAGATTATATCCGCATAGGACTTGCTGAGGAGCTGGATGTCCGGCTGGAAGAGAAAATAAAAAATAATGATACAAAGCAGTATTACATCTATATCGGAGCGGAAGAGGAACGGGCTGTCCCTTCCATTTCTTTGGAAGAACAGTATGGGCGTTATGTTCAGGGGAGATGTACAGTGCTTCAGGCTGCAGGTGATATTGTTGACTTATATGAGCAGGTCACGATACAGATGCAGGCAGTGAAACCGGAGGACTGGGAGCTGTTGGATTACGAAAGAGTAAAGCAGAGGCTGGGACTGCGTATTGTGGAGATTCAGAGAAATCATGAATGGCTGCAGGATAAGCCGTACGTGCCGGTTGGGAACGGCCTTGCTAAAACATTTGTTGTTTATGCATTGGAAACTGAAGAAGAGGCATATACAGTTAACATTACTGATCAGATGATGGAGCAGTGGGGATGCGGATTGGGACAGATGGAAGCAGATGCAATAGAGAATGAAATGCGTATTCATCCGGCAGTCTTTGGCAGCATCGATGCGGTAATGGAGAGGATGCTGACGGGAGAGGAAAATGCTCTGTCTGTGGTACAAACAAGACTGGAGGATACAGCACGGCTGGAGCCAGTAAACGGAGGACTAAATATGTATGTCCTGTCAAATGAAAAAGGGGCATTTGGATCATCGTGTCTGTTCTACCCAGGGGTCAAAGAGAAGCTGGGAGATCTATTTGGGGATGACTATTATGTATTCCCAAGCAGTGTACATGAATGTATCGTACTTCCTGCTTCAGCAGTGAATATAGATCTGGATGCCCTAAAGACATTGACAGCGGAGATTAACAGGATGCAGGTAAATGAGCAGGAGCAGCTTTCAGACAATGTTATGCTTTATGAGAAAGGCAGAGGACTTCTGACTATGCCGTTTACCGAGATTCCGCCTGTTCCGCAGAAATCAGCGGCAGAGGTAAGCGGAAATATGAAACGGATTATTGAAACCGCAGGAACCGGGGTACAGACAATTCCCTCCGGAACATTTAAATATGGACAGCTTGAACAGCTGAAGAGGGAAAGCCAGATCCTGGGAGTTGAAAAATATCTTAATTTTCAGAAAAGAAACTGCGATATAGAGATCCAGGAAAGCTTTCTGGATCAGTTTGACCTGACGGGAAAGGATTTATCCAGATATCAGGAAAACACAAAGGTACAGGGGAAGAAATTCGATTCTCCGAAATTATAGAGGTTATAAATGTGCCGGATTCCGGTGCAGGAAGGAGGAAAAAAAGTGGCTGAAAGAACAGCGGACCGGGAGCTGTGCGGTTTAGCGGTTAGGAAGCTTAGGAAAAGGGAGGGGCTGGGAGAGATAGATCTTGGCTCCCTTTTAATGTTAGACCGCGGCTCCGTTCATGAAATTGAGGCAGGGGAACGGCTGCCGGATGAGATAGAAGCATTGATGCTTGGCAATTTCTTTCACGTATATCCAGATAAACTGATTAAAGGAGAAATAGAGGCAAAGCATACAAGCGGCGAGCTTCATAGACTCACAGAAAGCCTTTTGGAAAAGATCAGCGGGATAAATGACAGTTTAAAAAGAGTGATCCGGGAAAAGGAAACAGGCATAGAAAGGCCGGAAGAGCATGTAAAAAAGAATGCGGAAACAGTTAAGGCCGTAAGCATATAGCACTGGATTCCAGTAACAGAAGGGAAGTGGTTAAATGTATGAACAGGATGAAATGCGTCAGGTAATCATGAATATCAGGGATGCGGCGCGTTACATGGATCCGGCTTACAGGATATTTACAGCGGCAGGAATCGTCTTGGTGCAGTTCCTGGCTAGAATGGTGAAAGAACATAAAATCAGTAAAAGCCAGTTTAAGGATATCAGCGCATTTATGAAAGCGACAGAGGGCAAATACGACATTATCAACCTGCCGGAAATGGACATGGAGCAGTTACAAGAGGAAATGCAGTCCCTGGGAATCAGATATGCGGTTCTGCCGGATCTGAACAAAGATGACGGCTATATCCAGATTGCTGTATACCAGCCGGATAAAGGCAAGTTTCAGGCATGGTATGAACGCCGCCTGATGGGGCTGATGAAAGGGGGTGAGAAGGAGCAGCGCCTGCTCAGGAACCTGACAAATGGGAATACCAGTGTAATATCCATACCATTAGAGGGAAAAGAAAAATTAGTAGAAAATGATTTCCTCATGCTCGGGATCAATTATGCGAAGCTTCCTGATCTAAATGTAGGTGACGGCGATATCCAGTACATGATCGCAAACAGCGACTTAAAGAAGGCAGAGAACTGGTACAGCCTGTTTAAGGCAGATATGTTAAAAGGCGGGGAAGAAGTAAAAGACATGACAGTTTCCGATACGCTGGATGCTTATATCCGGACTGGAAATATGACCGGAGAAGGATATATTGATACAGCGTCAGAGGATATAAAGGAAGCAAATGAGAGGTATGAAAATGCCGGACAGAGCAGCCTGCAGCAGGAAATAACCAATGTGCTGCACCGGAACGGGAACCATATAAAGAGTGGAAGCACACCGGAATATGAAGAGTATATGCAGGATCCGGATTATGTGATGGTTTCCATTAACAAAGAGGCTCTGGTTGATAAGATGACCTTCCGGGGGAGGGAAGAGCTCCTGCAGGAGGGGTATTTCACCTGCCGCCTGCCCGGCACATGGGGCGGTAATGAGCAGATTATGAGCATACCCGCAGACAGGGTCTTTCTGGCAGACGGCGGGAAAACCTATCTTGCATTTCTGCAGAAGGACAGAAGGCCTTTGGTATACAATGCGGATAAAAGCATTGTATCGGTATTAAACCGTCGGACAGGCGGAGAACTTGCAAAAGAGGTGTTTGCGGAGGCAGGCCGTAAGCCTGGTTCCGTAAAGTCCTTGGATAAAACGCTCGAAAGAGCGGAGATGGCAGTCAGGGCTCCGGTAAACCCATTAAAAGTGAGATAAAAGCGTACCGAAATCCGGTATAAATATAAGAAGGAGGAAGGTGATTGTTTGATTCAGAAGAAAAAAACGCCGTGGGGGCTGCTGCTCCTGCTTCTGGTAATGGCTGAAATTCTGGCCTATTACGCAGGCGGGCTTTTTAAACTGGACGGGGTTACGCTGTACAATTATCAGGATAAGCTGATGGAGATCCTGTCACATCCATTTCAGAACTGGTTTCATGAGAAAACGCCGGCCGTAATGGGAACTGCCTTGATCCTCTGGCTGATGGCGGTTTCGTATTTTTTGATCTATTACCGTGATTTTCATTTTGATATAGAACATGGAACCGCGGCGTGGGGAAATGCTGAGGAGTCCGGGAAAAGGCTGCAAAAGCAGAAGAAGGATCCGGAGAATGTATTTAATACTTATCTGAGCCATAATATTGCAGTATCTTCAGAGGCGCTGTCTAATATGAATGTTCTGGTGGTCGGCGGTTCCGGTTCATTTAAATCAACATCCGTGGTCACCCCGAATATCCTGGAAGCGTCCTGTACAAATGTGATCCTTGATATCAAAGGCGACCTGCTGAAAAAGCATGGTAAGTATCTGAAGAAGAAGGGGGTTACCGTAAAAGTATTTAACTTGAAAAACCCTCTGGAATCGGACAGGTATAATCCATTTAAATATGTAAAGGACGAGTCTGACCTGATCGGCCTGATCACAAATATACAGGCATCCGTCAGGCCGCCGGACGCCATGAAAGGAGACCCTTTCTGGGATGATGGGGTAAGGCTTTATCTGCTGTCCATGTTTGAATATGTCTATTTAAAAGAGCAGAATGATCCGTCATACAAAGCAACTATGAACGATATTCTGGAATTGGTAAATATGGAGTCTATAATAGTCGATTCCGAAACGGGGACTACCCTGCTTCAGAAGAAAATGGAGGAGCTTGCGGAAGAGTATGGACCGGACTATATGCCTGTCAAGTATTACCGCAAACTGAAGGAGGGTGCGGCAGAAACAGTACGTTCCATTATTATTATGGTAAACGCGCAGTTACAGCTGTTTGACCTGCCGGAGATCAGGAGGATATTTGAAGATGATGATATTGACATCCCATCGCTGGGGCTTGGAGCCGGCGGCAATCCCAAGAAGAAAACAGCGCTGTTTCTTGTAATGCGCTCAAGGGATACTTCCTATAACCTCTTCATCAATATGTTTTATACGCAGATGTTCCGTGTGTTATGTGATATTGCGGATAATGATTGTAAAGGAGGAGCCCTGCCGATCCATGTCCGCCTGTGGGCGGATGAGTTTTATGCAGGGCCGAAACCGGCAGAGACAGAGGTCCTGCTTGGCGAGATCCGAAGCAGAAATATGTCCATTGTCCCAATCCTGCAGGACCTGGCACAGATCAAGACCCTGTTTCCTAATGATAAATGGGAGATATTTAACGGCAACTGTGCGGCCGTGATCTATTTGGGGTCAGGGCCGTCGGCGCATTCTACGCATCAGTGGCTCAGCGATATGCTCAATAAAGCGACTATCGATTCCAGAACGGAGCATATCGGTCTGGGAAGCCATGGAAGCAGTAACTTACAGAACTCGAGGACAGGCGCATCCTTAATGACGGCTGACCAGATCCGGGAGCTTCCGGAAGATGACTGCATTATTCTATTGGAGCACGAAAAGCCCTTATATGATAAGAAAAAACTTCCATGGAAATATAAGAATGAAGCCTGGCTGGAGTCCGGGAAAATATGCGGGGACGGCTATGTGCATCCTGTGCGTGTTGTATTTAATGGAGTAAAGCGGGAGTATAGAACAATCGTGTATTCATCCAGCATAGAATATCTCTCAGAAGAGGATTTCCATTTTTACGAAGAGGCGTCAAAAAAAGACCCATCTATCCTTATGGCTAATATGGATGAGATGGATTTCCTGTATATGAATTTTAAGAAGCCGGAGCCGACAGAGGAAGATGCAGTGCGGGCATTCCAAGAATGCATGTATCAGATAGCCGATGCTGTGGATGAGGAGGGAGAACTGCCGGAGGATGTGATTATGATGAGGGAGGAGGAGAAGAAGAAAATCGTACCGAAATCCGGTACAGGGAAACCAGAATGGGATATGTCAGGGACTGCGTTGGAATGCCTGCTTAGATATGCTTCAGAACTTTCAGCGGAAGAAACAGAAGAAATCATAGCAGGAATGGAAGCGGGCCTTACGGATGAGCAGATAAAGATGTATTTCTGCCTGCATGATGTGGTGAAAATGAACCAGTACAGGAGGGCGTTCCAGTTTTCTAATTCGTGTCGGAGATAACAGACTATGGATGTATTTGCTTACTACCCCATATTTGCCTGATTTGGCAGCATAAGCGGAAAAAGGCGAAATATGGGGTAATCAGAGGGTATAAAGTTATGTAGATGAATGTTTTCTTTTGGAGATTTTTGCTGTATTATAAAAGAAAAAGCTAGGAGGACATGCTATGGGGAAAGGAATTAATAATAAGTTGAAAGATGTTTCAATAAATGGTAATTATGTGGGTGGAAATAGTATTGTAAATCATTATTATATTTCTCAACCAG
>Ga0137307_102124_pt1 | contig 14619 bp, 13 predicted proteins | sample NAcewD2O_March_2_FD_97180 | JGI IMG/M metagenome (GOLD analysis project Ga0137307, IMG submission 97180) | Mouse cecal microbial communities from Vienna, Austria - N-Acetylglucosamine amended D2O_March | ecosystem: Host-associated > Mammals > Digestive system > Large intestine > Cecum | place...
ATTTTTTGTCCACCACGGCAAGCATGGTAGATACGATCATGATCGGCAGCCAGGGTGAATTGTCCGTAGCCGCAGTTGGAATCTGTTCTCAGATTTCATCGTTATTCTTTTCCTGCTACTTCGGGTTCGCAAGCGGAGGACTGCTGTTTTTCTCCCAGTATTGGGGCGCCCGCAATGAGAAAGGCATCAACCGGGTCTTCGGGCTTGCTCTGGTCTGTATGCTGGCCGTGTCCGTGCTTTTCGGCGGAGCTGCAGTTGCCAATCCGGATTTTATACTGGGAATTTATACGGATAAGGCAAATATCATCGACATCGGGGCTCCTTATATCCGGATCGTCGGCTTTGCTTACCCTCTGCAGGTGATCGCTGTGATCATCAGTTTCCTGATGCGTTCTACGGAGCGTGTAAAACCGCCTCTCATCAGTTCCATTCTTGCACTGATCACGAACTTTGTCCTGAACTGGATCCTGATCTACGGACGTTTCGGCATGCCTAAGATGGGAGCCGCAGGCGCGGCAGTAGGTACTTTAGTATCAGGAATTGTAAATGTATTTGTGTTGTTCCTGTTTCTTGTAAAGGATAAAGAGACGGTCGTGCTGAGAGTCAAAGATATGTTTTCCTGGAAGGATGGTTTTCTCAGGGAATACATGGGGAAATGTCTGCCGATCATCTGCAATGAATTATTCTACGGAGTCGGACAGATGCTGATCAATATCGTCATCGGACACCAGTCCGAGTCAGCTATCGCCGCTATGGCTGCGTTCCGTGTGCTGGAAGGTTTTGTATTTGCTTTCTTTGCCGGCCTTGCAGACGCATCATCCGTAGTGGTCGGGAAGGAGGTTGGCTCCGGCCATCTCATGAGCGGTTATCAGTATATGAAAAAGTTCGCCGTACTATGTCCGGCGATCACCTTCTGCATCTGCCTGTTCGGCCTGCTGCTGAACGGACCGCTGCTTTCACTGTTCGGCCTTGGGGCAGAGGCAATGTTTTTCGGCAAGTATATGATCCTCATCTATCTGGCAGCCGGGACTATCCGCACCTGCAACTATATTATGAACAGCTGCTACCGCGCCGGAGGGGAAGCTGTGTTCGGAACCTTGCTGGAGATCATCTGCCTGTTTACCATCAGCGTCCCGGCAACATGGGCCGCGGGCATGATCTGGCACCTCCCGTTCCTTGCCGTATTCTCGTTCCTGTACACGGACGAGCTGATCCGTCTTGTCTTTGAACTGTGGTATACGAAAAGCGGAAAATGGATCAAACCTGTAACCGAGGTAGGACGGGCGGCTCTGCCGGAATTTCGGGCAGCGTTTGCCGCCAGAAAAGGCAGGTAATCAATGATACCCTTTCTTGCTTCATGGAAAACGCAAGAAAGGGTATTGGTGTTTTATAACTTTATAAAACATTACTGACTATCGGCATATCAATTCCTGCACGATCAGGTCATTTCCCGACAGGATCTCCATATCCGCAGATTTACATACAGGACATACCATATCATAGCCAACCGCATTAAAAAGCACCCGCAGTCTCTGCATTTTACAATCCCCGGAACCACATGCATTTCCAGTGTCGTCTTTTCCATAAATGTGCGGTAAGTTGCTGCCGGCCAGCATTTTTCCATGTATTCAGGAACAATTCCAGATAATTCTCCAACTTCTAAAACTACCCGTTGTACTTCTGTCATCCCCTCTTCCTGTACCATTTTTTCAATTGTTTTCACAAGTGATGAGATAATTCCTACTTCATGCATGATTTATCCTCTCCTGACAGTCTCTTTTACAGCAGTTGCCGCAATCCGTCCGGAACGCTTTACTGCATTTGCTGCAAATTTAATTGGCAGCTTTTCATAAAAATCCGGCGTAGTATTTGTCCGGTGCTCCAGACGAATTCCAAACTCTACCTTCCGTTTTTTGAAAAAGTTTTCTGCAGCGCAATCTCCAGCAGTTCTGCTGCAACTTGATCAGACCTGATACGCATCAGATTATCCCATACATCTTCTTTTCCCAGCAAGTTCATTCCTCCATGCCACACAAGTTCATCGTCTATAATAGCAAAATGTTCGATTACATCCTCCTTTACGATGACTTGAATGCCACTTTCCCGCATTTCTTGAATGAATCTCTGGCAAAACTCCGGACTTCCATAAGATATGTTCTGTGGTTCTATTGTTATGACTGTCACTGTTATTCCAGCTTCCTGCCTTGCCTTGACAAGATAGATAAAACGCTCTATCTTATCCTGCGTAAGTTCTGGACTGGAAACAATGATTTTCTTTTCCGCCTCAACAATATCCCTCTCAAATACATCCATGTAATTCCCGGAATCATAAATTGAATTTACTGTCTGTTTTGAAAGAATACGATTCGTTATCAATTGAAATCCTGTTCGCTTATAGGTACGCAGCCTTTTTGAGTACATATTATCAAAAACCCGGATATGAGAATCTACGTAATCATATACTATGACTTCCTTTTTACCCTCATAGTCACGATTCAATCTTCCAATGTACTGCTCAAGTCTGCCTGCAAAAGAAACGGGCGAAGCCAGCATCAAAGTATCCAGTCTCGGATGATCGAACCCTTCTCCTATCTTCTGACCCGTTGCCACCAAAATCAAACTCTGATTCCTGGTCACCTCTTTTAGTTTTCTTCTGACTTCTGAATTTTCCTTATCACTGTTATCTCCATATAGGATAAACACATAATCTGCGTCTTTCTGCAAATTATCATACAAGTATTTCGCCTGCTCTTTGTACCTTGTGAGAATCACAGGGGTTCTTCCTTCTTTCACACAAATTCTTGTATCAGCAAGAATCATTTCATTCCGAACAGTATTCGTACTGATCAAAGCATATGCACTATTAATACCATTTTTACTTTCATTTGTATCAACCACCCTTGTATACCGCGGATATACATAGTGCCCGATCCCCTGTTCAACTGCCCGCTCTTTTGCCGTATAGCTATGTCTGATCGGACCCAAAAGCATATGGATTATTTTCTCCAGATTATCCCCTCTTTTAGGCGTTGCCGTCACACCATAAACATATCTGGCATTTACCTTCTGCATCACTTCCACAGATGTATTGGAACCGCAGTGATGGCACTCATCCATCACAACCATACCGTAAGAATTAACAAAATCATTGAATTTTCCTTTACTATACATGGAGCCGACCATCGCCACATCAATAATACCTGTCAAAGTATTTTTGCTGCCATGCAAAATACCTATTACGCTTTTCCTGTGTTTTTTCCTCCCGCTTTTTGTTTTATAAATCGGCGGCTCCTCGTCTATGCTTAAAAATTTATTTAACTCATCCACCCACTGTTCCAGCAAATCTTTACTTTGAAGCAAAATAAGTGTATTCACTTTTCTTTCTGAAATCAGATAGCTGCAGACTACCGTTTTTCCAAATGCTGTAGCTGCACTGAGAATCCCATGGTCAAATGCAAGCAAATGCTGTGCCGCCAGATTCTGCTGTATCTTTAAATCACCATGAAAAGACACTCTTATAGGTCTTCCCTTTTCTCTGTAATCTAAAATATCATACTCAATACCTGCTTCTTTGCAGGAACTAAGCAGGTCATCCCGAAGTCCTCTTGGAATACAGATATAACCATCCTGATCTTTCCCCATATAAACGGCACTGAAATTGTAATAATTAGAATATCCAAGTCGCCTGTTTTTATAAAACACAGGATTATCAAAAGCAGCCATACTTCGAATCTGATTTTGCAGACGCGGCATCAAATTTAATGTATCGACATATACTCCATCCCCGAGAACTATGTGCATTTTTCCAACAACATCCGATTTTACAAATCCCTCTTTTTTCTTCCAGGGCTTTGGACGATTTCCGGAAATGGAAGGAACCAGCATTCCCTTTTCTCTGGCAAGCTCTGTCTGCCATTTTGACATATATTTTTCTACATCTTCTTTTGACAGTTTTTGAGTATGATTGAGCAAAATGTCCCATTGATCCGGATAAGCATTCCAATTTTTATCAACAAAAGCACTGTTTCCATTTTTCAGTGCCTGTCCCTGCAGCGGCAATGCAATGAGATTTCCAATACTGCTTGCAGCATCCTGAGACGGATACATTCGGTCATAATAATGAAAAGATTTCAGATTAATCGAAGTTGAGCCTTTATCCAACAACAAGAAGCCGAAATTTCTTGCAAGAGCAGCTGATATCGGTTTTTTGAAAAATATCCATACATGCGCTCCTCTGCTTGACCTTGATCTTTCGACTAATGGTGTGATGCCGTTTCTTTCACAGATAAGTCTTAAAGCATCCACTTCTTCATGCCATTCATCATTCGTATTTGCAAAATCTGTCTTTTCAGCACCTTTCTCATGATTGTCAAAATCAAAAACGACGAACCGGCATGTGCCATCTGGAAGCAGTGGATATACTCCTAATACATCCGCACCATCTTCTCTATATCCGAGAAGATGCTCTATAATTTTCTTGGGTTTAAGTTCCGTCCACCTCCTATGCTCGCAGGCTTCGCAATTGACTTTTTCACCACGCTGTTTTGGGCATATCCGATTATTCCATCTATTATCACACTGTGGAAAATATCCGCCTTTTGTGCCTCTTTTGGCATAAACATCCATTCTCCCCCAAAACATTGCAAAAAATCTGTTTGCCAGCTCTTCTGTAATGTATTTACTCTGGATGCGCCCACCCTGGTCTGGATCATATTCTTCGATAGTTTCTATTTTTTCTTCAAACACATTTTTTGACTCATAAGCAACATCTGCCTTGTCCAGCAATTCTTTCAGTCTTTTGTTTTCGTCCTGGAGATTTCGGACTAACTTTCGCAGAGAATCTAAATTGTATGCTTCTATATTCATTTATATAATCCTCATCACCGTGTAAAAAACTGCCGGATTATTTATTTCTGACAGCTTCTCCTTATCTCTTTTTACCTTTTAGTATTCCCAATTTAAATCCATTCTTTCCATATCCTTCATATTCGTCACCAAATATTAATTGCAGGATCTGCGGTAAGAATATAATAACAACGGATAAAATAATCTCTTTCTTTCGCCTTCTCCAGAAATCTCAAATTACATTCTGTTAATCACATTGTTTCAGAACAAAACTCACTCATCTGATCCATATGTTCTTCTCGTTGTTTTTCTGCTAATTGTGCCGCTTCCAAATCTGAACACTTTAGTGTGCTGACCGCAATATATAGTATGTCAAGTTAATGTCACAAACTATTTTTACTTTTTTTCAGTGAAAAACTCTGGCACCCGCATAACTTCATGGGGCGTATGGTGCAGTAATGCTAAGCCCAGGCAAATTTAATGGTAAGTTAGTGTCAAGTAGCTTTCAATGCAAAAGTGGTCGAATTCGACCACTTTTCAATCATTTTTGCGCCCCTTTTGAATCACTGTATGCCCTTCCGCTTCCATTTTTTCTGCCCCTTAACACCGCAGGGGTATTTTTCGTTTAACTCCTCATTTACCTTAAGCGTCTTCCAAACACTGGTAACTTGCCCTGTCATAGTCTATGGGCGGGGCAATATACAGCCTGTTTCCCCCATATTTCTCAATGCTTTTCCGATCCGTAATCGTCTGAAACGCAATGAAACTGTTTTAAGAATTCCGGGCGCAGTCAGGACCATTTTCTTCTCTTGCCCGGATCAGTTCATTGATCTCCTCTGCCTGGATTTCCTGCCGCTTGCGAAAATACCAGAAGATAAACCCATCAGTAAATAAAAAGATTACCGTAAAAGAGACAAAGATGGAAACATCCATGCCCTTCCAGAAGAACATTCTGGAAATAAACAGTGACAGCAGATACAACACCACCGACTCTGCTATGCAGTGATGACTCCATTTCCGGAATTCTATTCTGCTGATCAACGTATCTATGAGCTGGCATGCAGCAAGCCACACAAACAAAACCAGCAGAAAGGGGGAAACTTCATTCCCCCACAGCAGATTAAGCCCCCAGTTTGCAAGCACGATCAGGGTAAAACAGATGCAGGTAGATGGAATCCAGTTCCATAAGAGAGTTTTCATAAATTTTCTCCTTTCAGCTTATTTTTCAATACTTCAATGTAATTACGAGTAACGATCTGGGTTTCCCCATTCACCAGGAAGGCTTCCAGCCGATGATTATAAAGCGGACGCACGCTTTTCAAATAATCGGTGTTGATGATGCAGTTTTTGCTGATCCTTACAAAAGAAGTATGGAACAGTTTTTCTTCCAACGAAGCCAGCGTATCCCGGCAGAAGTAAACCTCCTTTTCCAGATAAAGAAAGGTTTTCCCGTCCGCAGAATCCATAAAATAAATTTGTTCCAGCGGAATCTGGTACTCCTTCCCTTCCTGATACCCCGTCAAGGAAAAGCCATGCTGCCGGATCAGCTCAATCAAATGACGGAGCCTTCCATCCACATGGGCGCAATTGATAATAATTTCTGTTTCGTGAACCGCAAGATCCTGATGGATAGTCAGCTTCATTTTTCTCCCCCCTCCCTGTCTTAGCAAGACTATCATATCATCCAGACGCCGGCAAAACAATACCCCGACAAGCAAGATGCCCTATGCCGGGATGAAATACCTTTTTATTCCCTTTTCCTAATACTATGGCTTTACGGTATCGGATACCGGATGGGGCACACCTTCCGCCCTGCTCCTACGTTCAGCGCCATCGTCTCCACCTGCGGATTCAGATACTCCGTAAACCCCGGCAGTTCCCTCGCCCCGCGCCTCAGATAAGCCTTCACTTTCTCCCCATATGGTGCTGTCAAGTAAGGACTAATATAATTTTATATTTTTTTAATATTTTTTATCATTACTTTATAATCATCAAAAGCATCAGACACATTTCTTGTATCTGATGCTTTTCATCTACACACATACTCCTGCAACCAATAAGGATTTCAAGGCATTAGGAATTGTTCCATTTTCTACAAGATCCGCATGATGAACAAAAAAATCTAAACTGATATGCTCAACATTTGGTTCAATTGCTTTCACAACATCAAATGTACGTCTGTTAACAATTCCATTTTCAAATGATGCTGATATATATCGATTACTGCTAGTACTCCATCCGGCCAGAAATTGAACTCCTAAACTGCCTGTTCCGCACCATTGCGTCGTTAAAAGTTCTAGCCGATGCACCCACATCGCCGTCGAACTTTTGCCTAGCACTGGTGCGAACCAGACAGTTCATTAGTTCAATTCCTGACTGGATGGAGTACTAGTTCCATTAATCAATGTTAAATCAAAAATAATTTTTCCCGCTTTATCTGTAAGTTCATTTTGTACATCAGTCAATGTTGATACCGGACTGATATACGTGGTAGCAATTACCAGATAATCATATTTACTGTTATTGAGCTTAATTAATTCAAAGTTCTTCATACTACCACCTTTCATTATAATTGAATATCTTAATTTATTATCTTTTTATATGTACGCTCTATAAGAGCAGCGACATCATTAATAATTGAGATAGCTTCCTGCTCAGATTTGAAACTTTTATATTCTGCACCTGAAACCCCATCAACTTGTGCTTTGCACTCATTCCATGAATTATATATCCCTGGTGTCTTTCCCTTTTTTACTGCATAATATTTATTCGCCATGGTACCTCCTTTAAATGACAGATTTATTATAATAACAAACTATCTATCAAAAATCAACGCTTTTTAGGTTTTCATTTTTATTATAACTCATGCAGTCAAAAATCTGTCACTTTTCTAATAGTCGCATTTTATTTTTTCAGTCTGCCATTTTCGCCATCTCCCAGATCTGCCAACTTGAACCAATATCTCTACCCTTACTTAATCTGGGAACATAACATTTTGTCACAAAGGGTGTTACTTCACCTTAACAAACTGTCCCCCTCCAAACGCATAATGTCCAAAGAAGTCAAGTCATTGCCACAATATTTTATGCTGTACCCCATCAAACTACTTTCCACAAAATATCCACCCTCCCATCATAAATACACATATACCACATCCAGATCCTTCTCCAGCGTTTTTCTCTCAATTTTTCTATATCTCAAAACTTTACCCTTCCTTTGAAAAATACTGTTTTTCAATAATTCCTGCTTTTCAACCATTCGCCTCTTGGTCTCCTGAATCTCTCCCTAAATCCTTTCCCACTCATTCTCCACCTCTTTACAGGTATTTAAAAATTCTTCCTTACTGATAAATCCTTTACTACAATGCAATTGTCTCTTCCCTAACGAACTGATCATTATATGTTATTACAACCATTCGTATTATGTCTTTCATAATAAATTTAGTATACCATTATTCTTCAGAATTGAGAAGATTATGTTTTTCATTTTCTTAATCACATTTTTACTATATAATGAAAAATACGATTCAAACTGGCAAACTATCCCTCACACACAACGCCCCATATCCCACCTGCGGATTCGGATACTCCGTAAACCCCGGCAGTTCCCTCGCCCCGCGCCTCAGATAAGCCTTCACCTTCTCCCCATACAAATACGGATCATTATTTCTTACGATCCCCCATTCCATCAGCAGCGCCGCACCTCCTGTCACAAACGGCGTTGCAAATGAGGTCCCCGTCACCGGAGCATATCCGCCTCCTGCAGCTGCTGTCATCACATTGACTCCCGGCGCTGCCAGATCCGGTTTAAAGGCTGCCACATTTTCATACCCTGCCGTATATTCCGTCCTTGCCCCTCTTCCGGAAAAATCTGCATACGCATAATTCAAAGCATCATATGCCCCCACCGTAACCACCCTCGAAGCGGTAGATGGAATCGTAAGCGTAGCCCCGCTTTCCGGGTATAAAAATGCCGTTCCGACATTCAATACTCCCTGGCTTGGGAGCCACATTTCGTATTCTCCGTTTACAATCTTTCTGGGGGTCAGTATGATCTTCCAGACTCCGCTGTCAATATAAGACTGTCTGGGCAGAAAATCTATAAAAATCTCCTGCCGAACACTATAAGGGCTGGGTTCCCCGTAGTACAGCAATATCTCCGTATTTCCCAACACGAATCTCTGGGGCCCCAGGATCTCCTGAATCGGTCCCACCCGGACACCGGAAGGACTGACCAGGGAGATATCCGCCTGATCTACATAGGACTTCCAGATCTGCACATTCAGCGCCGGTTCATTCGTCTGCACCCCAAGCTGAACTACTTCTTCCTGGTTCTCACGCATCCGCCCAGCCGTATGCCCTGCACTGGTTCCCTCGTTTCCGGTACCTACGCAGATCACGCTCTTCCAATAATTAGAAATATCATCCAGAAATCGTTCCAGCAATGACGAACCATCATGAGGACCATACGTATTCCCAAAGCTGATATTGACTGCCACCGGCATCCGCAGCTCCAGAGCTTTCTTGATCACATAATCAACACCCTGTATCAGTTCTGTTGTTCTAGGAAATCCATCCGCGCGCGGACTGCCCATCTTAACGATCAGCAATTCACTTTCCGGAGCCACACCTGCATATTGCTCCGCCACAGCCGAACTATCGGAACGGTAGCTTATTCCCGCGCTGGTTCCCGTATCCTCTGGCATACCCGCCTGAATGCCATTTCCATTCCCTTCATCCGCCGGCATACCTGGCTGCCCCCCATTCCCGGCCGCAATCCCGGCCACCGCCGTACCATGTCCGGAGATATCCCGGCTTGGCACGATCTGATTTCTCTCCTGCTGATTTACCATTGACAATGCCTCATTGATCTGTTCCTGTGTATATTCCGTTCCTATCGAGTACCCCGCTGGCGGATTCCCTGCGATCGACTGATCCCATAACGCACGAATCCTGGTCGTACCGTCCGGATTGCGGAAATCCCACAAGCTGTAATCAATTCCACTGTCTACGATTGCCACCAGAATCCCTTTCCCTCTCAAAGAAAAAGGAACCTGTCGTACCGGATTAATACAGGAAACTCTTTTTCCGTTTGCTACCTGGAAAAATAACCGCTTCGGCTTTTCCACATACTCCACTTCCGGAATCCTTACCAACTCAGAGATTCTGGATTCCCGTATCACGATGACCGCATATTCATTGGCCATCTCCGTTACAGACTCCGCGATCAGGCGGACCTCCTCCAGATCACCGGAATATTTAATGATCAGTTCCCACTTCCTGTCAACCGGGTCATATCCTACATCCAGTTCCAAAGATTTCCGCCGTTCTTCCTCTGTAGCATCCAGGGCAAGATTTAACTGATTGTCTGCTTTCTGGCTATCCATAACACACCGCCGCTTTCCATATTTCACCCTTTTACAATATGCCGGTTTCCGGCAAAGTGCGAATCTGATGCCAAACCTTCTTTTCTATATATGAAAAAACGGGCCGTTCCCCAAATTCAAAACAGCCCGTGCATTAATGCCGTCACAGATCATCTAATGATCCGCTCTGCTCACCAACGTGAAAACCAAATTCCGGCAAGCGGTGACAATACGATCATGATCACCGAAAAGATAAATGATTCCATAGAAATCAAGGTCGCCCTCTGCTCTGACGGAAACATATCCTGCAGAATCGTATTTGTTCTGACCTGGAGGGCATCATCACCCAGTGCGGCGGCAAAACCGCCAGCTGTCATAAGCAGATACATTCCGGAATACTCAGCCAGTACACCGCAGAGCGCAAGTGAAACAGTGATCACAACTATGCTTCGATACCGCAGTTCCTTATATCTAAGTATAGTTTCCGCACCGAGAATGCCGCCGAGCTGCATGAAAAACAGTCCGAAACCAAGCATGTGATCCGGCAGACCGGCCTTTGGAAGCTTTGCCTGCAGGAAAAACAGCAGTAAAACATCAACCGCACCGACCATCGAATTACAGACCATAAGAAGGACGGCGCTCCTTGCCTTTTTCATAAAGTCAAGACTCGTAAGAAAGCAGGATATGAGCTCGGACCTTATAGCAAGTATAGCGGCTCGGATTTTCTGACTATGTACCGCAGATTCCGGCTGGAGTCCCTGCTCATTTTTTTCATGTTCACAGCATCGTACCTCGCTTAATGAACAAAGTATCCACATCTGTGCTGTCCCAATCAGAAGGTCTGCTCCATATGCCGCCTGATATCCGATAAAAAGCGCAAAGCCGGCACATAAAGTAGAGATTCCGCCGCAAAGCCGATATAAAATCAGTTGGTTTGATGCATACTTTTCATAGCGTACCTCTTGTTTCACTGATTTCAGCGAATCATATGCCAAGGCCTCCCCTGACCCCGATGAAAAATTGTAGCTTGCCGCCTGGAACATCATAGATATACACACCATAAATAAATTGCCGGAAAATATCATAATGATGTTGCCGGTCATCCTCATAATGCTGCTGACGAACAGCATATTTTTTCTTCCAAATACGTCGGCAAGTACGCCGGATGGAATCTCCAATATCAAACTGGTGATATGAAATGCGGTTTCCGCAAGGCCAATTTCAACTAATGTATACCCCCGTGACGCAAGAATCGCCACCCATGCACCTGTCAGCGACAAACTGCCAAGCACAGTTGATAAATATAATCTCGATATTTGTTTTTGAATATTCTGCATAAAAAAATCTCCTTAACTGTAATTTCAGACTCGTTAAGGAGATAATGTGCCGCTTTTCTAATTTGGCGGATGATAAGCATAAGCCTTCAAAAATCCGGCTTATAAGTACCCATTCTGCTGCAAATCCTCCTGAAAAAAGGCGCACTATCCCCGCTAATCGGAAAAATGTAGCCTTTTTTTAATTGTAGATTTGTCATTTTCCAGAACATAAATCCAGCCTCTCTTTTCATATCTATATAGAAGAATAGCACAAAAGTCCTCATTTGCCAAGATATAGATTTACGATTTTATTGCTATCCGTTACTATTCAGTTACAGTTCACACGGCACCGTGCACTTGCTGCACGGCATCCGGCCAATTCAGTGATGGGACGGGCATCCAGCCCGTCTGCACTCCGCTCCATCCTAAACAAGCGTCGCTGGCGCTTAGGACCGCCGGCAGGCGACTTTCGACGCAGCTACCGGCTACGCCTCATTCAGCCGCCTTGCCGATGAAAAATTATCCTGCAGAGTTTTACAGTTCATACAGCAATATACTAATTGTTTCCTTTATAAGGAGCAAGCTCATAAGGCAGGAAATACCCCTGCTCATGGTGGCAGGACGGGCAGGAGGAGGGTGCCTGCTTCCCTTCGAAAATATATCCGCAGTTTGTACAAATCCACTTTCCGGTACTCTGGCAGGCAAGATATTCGTTCTTTTCCAACATCTCCGCCACCTGCGCAAAGCGAAGCTGATGCGTCCGTTCTACTTCAGCGATCAGCGAAAATGCAGATGCAGCCTCCAGAAATCCCTCTTCCTTGGCAACCCTGGCAAACTCCTGGTACACGTCGTCCGCCTCCTGTTTTTCATTGTGTTCTGCGGCACGGATTAGATGTGCCAGGCTCTCCTGCTGGTCCACCGGGTAGCCGCCGTCAATGAATATCGTCTCTCCCGACAGGCTTTTCAGCAGTTCATAGTACCTCTCGGCATGTGCACGCTCCTGATCTGCCGTATATTCAAAAATATCCGCAATTGAATATAGTTTCATCTGCCGTGCTTTTTCCGCTCCGAACGTATAGCGGTTTCGTGCCTGGCTCTCCCCGGCAAATGCCCGCATCAGATTTTCTTTTGTCTTACTTTCCTTAAAATTTACAGCCATAGAACAAACTCCCTTTCTTTTTCTTATCTTTCGATAAGTAGTCTGTCCCATGGCTGGATAAATATACTTCGAAAACCAATATTTTCTATCTTCTGGAATAAGCTTCTTGCCCGGATCTTAAAATCCGTTTTCATCGAGCATTAATTGAATCCGATCAGCCTTCTTGCAACGCTGTAAGCCATAGAAGAAACCTTTCTCCCTGACCGCCCTGGAAGATTCATGGTCTGACCCAGAATACCATAACGGATCTTCAAAAAAATCTTATAATCCCTCTGCCGCAGGTATTTCCACAATTCCTTTTTCTTCTGAAGGTTCTCTGCATTTTTAGAGCGGATACATAGTATAGAGGATACCGTCATCATGATTGCCAGATAATTGATCATATATTTCTTGAGCTTCCTGCTCCCGATCAGACGCAGATCATACATGGAGATCATACTCTTTGTCACATAAATCTGCTGGTCCACACGGCTGATCATAATCTTTTCGTTCACCGACTGATCTTCCCTGCCGATAAAATATCGGTAAAAATCCACATCCAGATAATACAGCAGACGCACATGCGGAAGCGGATAATACACATAAATATTATCTACATAAAAAGTATGCTTCGGGAGCTTTAGCTGGCAAAGCTTTAGCATCTCTGTACGGTACATGACCGAATGCATCAGGATATATTGATCCAGATGAAAACTTCCGATGTCGTCCCAACGGAATATCTCATTCTGCGGCAGGACGTTTCGGTAATGAATGATCTTTTTGTGCTCCATCCCCGCTTTTTCATAGACATAATTGGATACAATCATGTCCACCTCTGACCCTTCCCGGACGAATCCCTTGATCACATCCAAAAGCTTCATCAATGCATCCTCGTCTACCCAGTCATCGCTGTCCACGACCTTAAAATACTTCCCCGACGCATGAGACAGCCCGGAATTGACCGCATCCCCATGTCCGCCGTTCTCCTTATTGATCACTTTCACAATGGATGGAAACTTCTCCGCATAATGCTTTCCGATCTTTTTCGTCTTATCCGTAGAACCGTCATTTACAATCAAGATTTCCACATCATCGCCTGCCGGCAGGATCGAATTGATTGCTTTTTCCATATACGCTTCCGAATTATAACATGGAATTGCAAAAGTAATATACTTCATTCTTTAATGATCTCCCTTCACTCTTCTTTTTCCCGTCATTTCCTCCACCACGAGCTTCATCGCCACGGTTCTGGGAACCGCTTTTGTATGAAATTCAAAATGCTTTTCATGGTAGTGGTCTGTCATGATGGTCAAAGCTTCCATTTTTTCTTCCTCTGATACGATCTCCACATTTCCTTTTCCGATCACACTCTCGTACTCCATCGTACACTGTCCATCCTCTTCTGAGGAGACCAGCCTGTGTGAGCAGTCCATCTCAAAGGAAGCCCGGCTGTCTTTCTCGATCAGCTCATATTTTTTCCCTTTCTCCGCTCCGTGGAAATACAGCGTCACCTGTCCCCCCTGCTCCTTTACTCCGAAGTTCAAAGGCAGTATATACGGATAGCCTTCGTCATTCAGTGCAAGCCTGCATACATCGCACCGCTTCATAATCTCAATCATTTCATTTACATCTTTAACTTCCCTGTCAGTTCTTCTCATTTGTACAATCCTCTTTCCCAGTCTTAGGTTACACTGTGTTCAAAAATAGCATGGTAAAGCAAGTATGTCAAGGCTTTGCACGCAATAAACTATACCCATTGTTACAGTTCACGGCCTAACCGGCCGCGAACTGTAACGCATCCAGCCCATTGAAAAGTCGCCTGACGGCGAAAGGCTGGATGCATGCAACCGCTATTTTACCGGCCGGATGCCTTGCAGCATAGTGCAAGGCACCGTGAACAGTAACTACCCATTCTGTTTTTTATTACTATGACCGGCCGTTCATAGTAACAATTT
>Ga0137307_102125_pt1 | contig 14596 bp, 14 predicted proteins | sample NAcewD2O_March_2_FD_97180 | JGI IMG/M metagenome (GOLD analysis project Ga0137307, IMG submission 97180) | Mouse cecal microbial communities from Vienna, Austria - N-Acetylglucosamine amended D2O_March | ecosystem: Host-associated > Mammals > Digestive system > Large intestine > Cecum | place...
TCTAGTACTTCATCCGGCTAGAAATTGAAGTCTGTGACTACCTGTTTCGCACCATTGCGTCGTTAAAATTTCTAGACGATGCCACCGCATCGCCGTCGAAATTTTGCCTAGCACTGGCACGAACCATGCAGCCCCATACTCCAATTTCTAACTGGATGGAGTACTAGACCGCATTATTTCCGAATCAAACATGAATATGCAGAATAATTATAAGGATGCCGCGCAGAATGCACTGCGGGAGCTGGAAGCAAAATTGTCCGAAATGACGGCACAGGGCACCCTCCATACTGGTAAGATCTGTCTGCAGGAAGGAGTTCCACATTGTTCACGCAATTAAGAAAGCAGGAAAAAAACGTCACAAAACCAGCGCCTGTCCTGCAGCGCACGGCAATACAGAGAGCGCCCTATTATTCCTTTCATCTCCCGGATTCACAGAACACTGCCGTTACAGCAGTGCAGAATGGACTATGTGTTCAAGACCTCTCAAGGCACTTTCCTGTGCATACAGAGAGCCTCGCACAGTCAGGTGAACGAGTCATACAGGCCCAAGTCATTATTAATGGAAGAGATCCTATATCCAAATATTCGAAAAATTTAAAGGATTTTTTTGATACTGTCATTGTTCCATGGTTAAACCGCTACGGTTATAAAAGCTATGGCATCATGAAGCAATTGCGGGATTTTGTCTCGCAGGATCAATATTTTAAAAATGACACTGCGTTTCTAGATGAATTTGCGCAGTATCTTAAGGGACGGAGCAGGAACGTCCGCGGAGGCGGTTCGGTACCGGTTCTGCAGCCCTTCAACATCGGAGGATTGAGTCGTCCCGCATGGCCTCAGCATTTAAGGGAACATCTGCAGGCGAAAGCAAAAATACAGGAAGGCGGGAATATCCGGCATATTGTCCGAAATAATACACTGAAAAAGGCACTGGAGCTCTTCTGACAGCGGCAAGGCCGTGAGGCGATGATTACGCTTGCAGGACGATTAGGCGTAAATACGCAGAACAGTCTGGCATTCGATGCATGTATACGCGCACTGTATAAAATGTTGTACTTAAACATAGACAATTTATGGATAGGAGACGGATTAGTCAATCAGATGATTGGTTTTCTTGCAACACCTTTGTCAGAATATGGTCAGGCTCTTGCCCGTAAAGAAATTGTTTTTAATAAGGATGGGCTATACAGGATTTTAATGGACTGTACCCGGATGGTCCGCGGGCGCAGGGAGAAAAAGATGCAGATAATCAACGAGATCGGGAAGGCAATTCTGGATTATGCAGGCGAGCTGAAAAAGGCATATCCCAATGACACTGACTTTTATCGTCAAATGGGAATATTTCTGGATGATGTCGGTCTGAATCTGGGCTTTGACCTGATCGATGATCGGTCAGATAATACTCAGAATCGGCAGTCAAGACTGCTTAACGCGGAACGACTGCTGCAACAGTATATTATAACAGAAGGACAGCAGGGTGACCTGACTGCCATATTCGCAGAATTTTTGAATATCAATAAAGAACTGGACAGCAGCAGTGACGGAGAAGAGGAAACAATAACGGGGACAAGAATGGAGACAGAGGAAGAAGGGATACCGGCAGCTCCCTCTGAAGCATATAAGAAGATCGAGTATAATACCAGAGAATTTGAATTGATACAGCAGAATAACTGTCTGATACGCGCAATCGCAAAAGCACTTAACATCCATGTCCAAGATTATCAGATCATAAATATCCGTACCCTGTTAAACGATCAGGGCTATGCGAATGTCGGAGACATGCTCGATGTGTCAGATGATACTGTCCGAAATACCATTTTGCTGTTTTTGAATGTGGATTATAGCAATTATACATTCCGCATTTTCGATCAGGCAAAAAAATCAATATTACACATTTCCTCTGAGCGGCGGAGGTGCAAAGTATATCAATCTGATATACACCGGTAATCATTTTATATCCTATGAGCCGCCTACGGGCAGACAGACAGTATGACGGAATCCTGCTAATGATTGAAATGATTGTTAAGAGCTGTAAGGTACATGTTGCATGGATTTTTACCTGTTACCGGGCACGGAGTGAACAGGAACGAACTGTAACTAAAAATCATTTTTATCTTTGCTATTGCACCCCAGATCCAAATGTGATATGCTTAATTTGTAAAAATAGGTCTTAGGAACTGTTCAAAAATAACCTGCGCAAGCTGCACATGTTATTTCTGAGCAGTTCCTTACCTCAAAAATTTAACGAAAGGGGGAATAATGATGCGAATATCACCTATGTCTTATATAGCAAGACAGAATAACCGCAACTTAGGCCGCTCGTTCCAGAAGCTTTCCAGTGGTAAAAAGATCAATTCCGCTGCAGATAATGCCGCAGGACTCGCTATCGCCCAGAAGCTTCTGAAGCAGACAAACGGATTGAGTGCAGGCGTATACAATGCACAGACTTCCCAGAATATGCTCAATGTCGCAGAGGGCGCGATGGGTTCTGTGTCCGACATGCTCCAGCGCATTAACGAGCTCAGCGTACAGGCGGCGAACGGGACAAATTCCACTTCGGACAGAAGTGCCATTCAGGCAGAGATCGACCAGCTCACCCAGGAGATCGACCGTGTGTCAGCGACCACCAAATTCAACGAGACCTATCTGTTGAAAGGCGGTTCCGGCAGAAGCTCGGTTCCTGTGAGCGCACGCGACGCAGGTATCGAGGGAACCCTGACACAGAACGGGACTACAGCCACCTTCACGATGGATGCCCTGAAGGCAGGGGATAAGATCATGATCGGCGGTACGGACTACACGATCGGCGACAAGGATGACGAGACGAATCCCAACCTGATCACCGCGGACACCGCATACTCCAAGATCCAGGAACAGCTTGCAGCTGCAAGCAGCGTAGGCGCCACGACAGCCGCGACGGCCTCCGCCGCAGCTGTGGATCCCAACGATCCGTCAAAAGTACAGTTTGTCATCAGCAAAGGCAGTGTTGACCGCCCGGATAATTTCTCCACCTCTCTTCAGGTAGGGGCTGAATCCGATATGGCAAACAAGCTCTCTGTCAATATCGATGCGCTGAATGCAGCAGGCATCGGTATCAAGGGGCTGAATGTCACAGACAAGACCGGAATGGGTGCGACCAACGCACTCGATGCGATCGCTGATGCACTGGCAAAGGTCTCCGCACAGCGCTCATCGCTCGGCGCCGCATCCAACAGGTTAGATCACACGATCGCTTACGGCAACAATGCGATCTACAACCTGACGGCATCACACAGCCGCATCGAGGATACAGACTATGGAAAGGGCGTGACAGAGCTCAAGAAAAACCAGCTTCTGAACACCTACAGCATCATGATGCAGCGCAAGTACATGGAAAACCAGAGCGGACGGGTCAAACAGTTTTTTAACTTTTAAACATGAAAAAAAGGAACCTTTCAGGTTCCTTTTTTTTCATATATACCGGCAGCCTGTCCTGAGCTTTCAGGACTCCTTTGCCCAGCCGTAGGCATACTTGACAGCCTTGTGCCAGCCCTTGATCCGTTTTTTCCTGTCATCCTCACCGATCGAGGGCTCAAACACACAATTGCTCGCCCAGTTTTTCCTGACCTCCTCTTTGCCGGCCCAGTAGCCCACCGCAAGCCCGGCAAGGTATGCCGCTCCCATCGCAGTAGTTTCCACGCACTGCGGGCGAATCACCGGGACATTGACGATATCCGCCTGTGTCTGCATCAGAAAATCATTCGCACTGGCTCCTCCATCCACTTTCAGTGAAGGGATCACGATCTTTGAATCCGCCTCCATCGCCGCCAGGACATCATTTACCTGATACGCTATGGAGTCCAGCGCGGCCCGGATCATGTGGCATTTGTTGACACCGCGCGTGATCCCGACGATCGTTCCCCGTGCGTACTGATCCCAGTAGGGCGCGCCCAGGCCTGTAAATGCCGGTACGACATAGCAGCCGTTCGTGTCCGGCACCTTCCTCGCCATATACTCGGAATCCTCCGCGGAATCGATGATCCTCAGCTCATCACGCAGCCATTGTATCGCTGCCCCCGCCACGAAGATCGAACCTTCCAGGGCATAGTTTACCTTCCCGTCAAGCCCCCACGCGATCGTCGTCACCAGTCCATTGTCGGAAAACACAGGCTTCTCACCCGTATTCATCAGCAAAAAGCAGCCTGTCCCATATGTGTTTTTCGCCTCGCCCGCCGTAAAACAGGTCTGGCCAAACAGCGCCGCCTGCTGATCTCCTGCCGCCCCCGCGATCGGTATCGCACCGCCGAGAAAGGACGCATCCGCCTCCCCGTAGACACAGCTCGAAGGCCTGACGTCGGGAAGCATCGATCCGGGAATCTCCAATTCCGCAAGGATCTCATCATCCCACTCCAGTGTATTGATATTAAAGAGCATCGTGCGTGAGGCATTGGAGTAATCCGTGACATGGACTGCTCCTTTTGTGAGCTTCCAGATCAGCCATGTCTCAACTGTTCCAAACAGCAGCTCGCCGCTTTCCGCCCGCTCTCTTGCCCCTGGCACATTGTCCAGGATCCACCGGACCTTGGTCGCTGAGAAATACGCGTCGATCACAAGTCCGGTCTTCTGCCTGTACTTCTGCGTCAGTCCCTTCTCCTTCAGAACATCGCACGCCTCCGCTGTCCGCCTGCACTGCCACACGATCGCATGGTACACAGGGACACCCGTGTTTTTGTCCCACACGACCGCCGTCTCGCGCTGGTTCGTGATGCCGATCGCCGCGATATCCTTCGCGGAGGCGCCGATCATGTTCATCGCCTCGACCGCAACGCCCAGCTGGCTCGCCCAGATCTCGTCCGCATCGTGCTCGACCCACCCGGGCTGCGGAAAATACTGCGTAAATTCTCTCTGCGCGACGCTGCGCATCGCACCCTTTTCATCAAATAAGATGCACCGGTTGCTGGTCGTCCCGGCATCCAGAGCCATAATATATCTTCCCAAGAAACTGTCCTCCTTGTCACATGATCTCCTTCAGAAAATGTGCCGACTGCTCTATGCTCGCCAGCTGATCCAGATCCCCGAAATGCTCTATCGACAGATAGCCGCGATAGTTCTCTTCCCTGAGCTTCCTGACGAGCTGCGCGACCGGAATATATCCGCTTCCCGTCGGGACAGATTTCAGACCGTTTCCCTCGCTGCCCCTGTCCTTGCAGTGTACATGTACGATATACCGCTTCAGAAGCTCATACGCCTCCATCACATTCTCATAGCCAAACGCAAAATTTCCCATATCAAATGTACATTTCAGACCTGGCACATTTCTCAGGAACCAGAGCAGTTCATTCATCCGCGAGCAAGGTGACCTGGTGTCATCAAAATCCTCAAGCGTCACCGCCACCCCGAGCGGCCCCGCATACTGTACCAGTTCCGTCAGCGCCTCTTTCATCGACTGGATACACAGATTCCGCTCCATAAACCGTTCCACCGCAAAATAATCGCCGCTCACGCTGTGGAGCGCTTTTGCCTCCTCCTCGTCCAGAAATCCCGGCACGATCAGAACCTGCTTGACACCCAGCCTGTTCGCCATATCGATCTGATCCTTTCCAACCCGGATGTCAGAGCTGTTTCTCAGATCATAAAACTGATAGATGCCTGCCACTTCCATATAATTATACCGAAGCGCCTCGTCGATCCGGTCAAAATCCGCACAGAGCCGCCTGTATTCAATGTCAATGCCACGTATGCCAAAGTCACTGCACGCGCGCATGATCTGATTCAGCGACCGGCTCCCCTGCGCCTGGTTCACAGCCTGTATCACATGGTCATAAAATACTGACAGCCTGACCGGATTGGCATACTCTTCCTCCAGCGCCACCCTCACTGCCGTGCAGTCAAGCGGCCTTTGCTGTCTCCTGACTTCCGAACACCAATGCACCGCGTTCGTGAGGATCTGCTGGATCTCGGACATGTGGTAGACCGGGTACTCCTCATGTCCCGGCTGAAAATAAAAGATCCTGCCCAGCCCGCGCTGGAAAGTACAGCCGCTGCGAAAGACCTCGCCGCCCGCAAACCAGCCTGTAAATACCACATCATCCGGCTTCGGGATATCAAAGTATTCCCCATACATCTCTTCTATCGGAATGTCAAAATGAGACGGTATCCCCTGTGCAATAGGGTGATACGGCGCTGTCACAAACAATCGCTCGCGGTCTCCATGCCTCCAGCGCAGCGTCATGCCTGTCCCCAGCAGCAGCGTCATGATCTTTGCCAGATGTGCGGAATGCAGTGCGATCAGCCCCATCCCCTGCAGCACATGGCTCTGCACACGCTTTGCCACCTCATCGGAAAACTCGTGGTGCGCCCTGTGCCCCCAATAGACCAGCACATCCGTATCCGCCAGAACCTCCTCAGTCAGACCATGTTCTGGTTCCTCCAGCGTAGCTGTCCGCACGAATATATTTTTATCTTTCTGAAGAAAGTCAGCTATACAGCCGTGAATTCCCTGTGGATAGATCCGGCGCACTTCCTCCTGCTGCCCATGCAGGTTTTCACTCCATACGGTCACTTTGATCATATCTTCCCCTCCTGCCGTCCTGAATGCCTTATAACTCCACTGCTTTCGTCATTTCGAGCCTTCCGCACACATCCCTTACTGCCGCCTTCCACGCTTCATTATCTTTACAATCTCTTCCAGCGATATCAGTACAAGCATACCGATCCAGCATACATATATTCCGACCAGCACCCCGCTTTGAATATTGACAAATGGTGGTATCGTAAATACACCAGCAAACAAGACTGCATACACGTAATCCATTGTTCTATATTTTTCCTGTTTGTTTATCTCGTTTAAAAAAAGCACACAGGGAATGGCGATAAAAACATACGTATAAACATAACTCTCAGCAAGAAGAATCGTATGTGTACTCGTTAACAGGGCAATTGTTTTCACCCCCCCCCGAGTACTAAACACATTAAATACTACCCGTAAGATCCAAAGACATACCATTGCCCTGCCAATATTCTTCCCATGTTCCCCGAACAGTGTGATGCAGTTTCCCAAAATTGATGTCTGTGAATACATTTCCTTGGTCATGTACCTTGTGAAAGTCCCAATATAATCGATGATCCCATTGATACCGCCAAAAAAGACAAAGGGGGCAAAAAAAGCTAACACACCATCTAACAAAAGCCGTAATGTATCTTTATATTTTCTTTCCTTTATCCAAAGAAGCCCAAACAACGCCGGATAAAGTTTGAAGCCTGCCGCAAGCGAAAACACTCTTTTATATTTCCAATTATACCACTAAAACAAGAATGTGTCACTCTATCAGGATTTTTAACGGATAACTCATTTCTGAATCCGTTGGTGATCAGAATCGCTAATCCTGTTTGTATTATTGTGTTTTCTCACATTGTTTTCATGTTACTGCATGGTAAAAATTTATATGATCAGATCCTCACCAGTCGACTTGTCTCTCTTGCCTAAGATATCTTCACCAAACACATTATCATTTATCAATTTAATGATGCATACAAAATCCTCCTCATCATCAATAACCATCTTCAATTCATGCTCCAGTTCTATCAGTTTTGACGGCGTGATGTCGCCACGAAATACAGAAAATTGAAAATGCGACAAATACTTCTTGCATACCTTAAATACCTTTTGGACTCTTTTTTCATTCACATCATAAAAGACAAACGCATAGTTATAATTCATTTTCTTCTTGCTTTTCTCCATACAACCTCCAACATTCTAAATCTGACAAATTTAACAGCACAAGGGTATTCAGTATCATAATACTATTGAGGTCCTACTCAATTTTAGAAATGTATTTCTGTCAGAGTTCAAAATCTTATTGACAATTCGGTATACTATCAACATTAAACCCGATTAAAGATTTAAACATGAAAAAATCCCCAATTACATATACCTAAATATTTGTCTTCGCAGAAAACGGAACAAACTCCTTTCCTTCCAGAATAAACTTGATCAATTTATAGCAGTCTAACTTGATTGCAGTTCTATATGTGACCTTTCGTTTCAGCCGCTCATGATAAAAAGCAGACTCCATTCTCTGCTCAAAGGATTCGATAAAAATCTTCCGCCCTTCCTCATTGAGCAGACAATAATTTACTTTCCTGTCAAAATGCTTTTCCACCTGTAGTCTCCGATTGTTTACCAACTCAAAAATTGTCCGGTAAACAATCACCGGCTTAAAAACCTCACACATGTCAAGACTCAATGAAAAACGCCCCTCAGACGGTTCATGGAGAAAACTGATCCGTTGGTCTAAATGTGTTCTATAAATAGAAGAAACTGTCTTTGTATAAAGCAATGTATTGCCAAAAGAAATCAGTGCATTGATCGGATTGTCTGGCGGACGCTTAACCCGTTTGTTTATTACAAAATCTTCTGGTAGAAAAAACTTAAAATTGGCATAAAATCTTGCCCAAACCTCTCCTTCAACAGACATCAGCTCCGATATTTTTCCTGCCGCGTCTACACATTTATGAAATTCTTTCCTTATCCAATCTATTGTCCCCTTCACTTCTTTTTTATCATGCTTATAATAGTGATATAAGATTTCATAAATATTTTCTCCAATCCCATGAACAATAGCTTTTGCAATGGTTAGACGCTGATTTTCATACGCATTGACTTGCCTGATCAAAAGTTTTCCACTACAGTATTGATCTCTTGGGTAATATGTACCACTGTAATTTCCATAGTAGTTAAAAAAATGAATCACAACATGATTTGACGCAAGAAAATCCAAAAGTTTTGTATTTACGCTTACTTCGTTCATGCAATAGATTTCCTTTGTATTTTCAATCGGTATGTATATGTTTTTCCCATCTTTTCGAAAACAAAGTGAATTGTCCTTTCGTGTCAGTTCTCCCTGTGACATGATATATCTCGTACTTCCCACCTACTCCTCCCCCTTTATCAGATAAAACAGTACTCATAATAGGCACACTTCTTACAGCCTGCTCTCTCCTCTGCTTCTGGTACTATCTCCGCCTGCAACAATTCCTCAATTTGTGACTGAATCTGCTCCAGCTCTTTTTCTTCTGCATCACCCAACTCCAAGATCATAGTTGTGCGCTTTGTCTTATTTTTCTCCTCAAATTCAAGTTTTCCTTTTCTGATGATTCCCTTATTTTTCAAAACCTTCAGATAGTAATACAACTGCCACTTGCTGGCTTCAATGTCCGAATCTGATTTTTTTATTTCCGTCAAATATTCGGTTGTCAACTTATCTAACCTGATATTTTCAATTGCAAGCTCTGCATTTTCACATCCTTCTGCTTTCACCTCATGCATTGCCCGTCCTATCTGAACAAGCTCACTATTATCCTCCAGGTTCAATCGATTTCCATGCAAATAACACTGCCGTTTACAATGGAAATAATAATTAATCAAAGTTCCATTGATCTGCATATATTCCCTCCCCCCGATAGCACCAATAATGAAATGTTTCTATATTTTAACACAGATGTTATAAACAATCCATATTGATTGATAAAAATTTTAAATATCTACCCAACTTCATCTTTATAAAATTTCAATACATCCCATGTTTCTATTAATCCAGAGCGGTATGAACTGACCGCGGACCTCCTGCGGAAATTTCAATACATCCCATGTTTCTATTAATCACCGCTTAGCCCTTACCCTATGCCCCTTCATAGAGATTTCAATACATCCCATGTTTCTATTAATCTCTTCCATATTCCGCCACCTTACCCGATCTTGTGCCATTTCAATACATCCCATGTTTCTATTAATCCGTAAAGACGACAACGAAGCATTATTTGTTAGTTATTTCAATACATCCCAAGTTTCTATTAATCGGGATTGCCCCACGGATGGATTCGTCCAGCATATATTTCAATACATCCCATGTTTCTATTAATCTGATCCTTGCGATGGAGGGCAAAGGAAATGCAAGAATTTCAATACATCCCATGTTTCTATTAATCTGATACCGCGCCAGGAACTGGCGCGACGGAAACCGCCAGTTCAATACATCCCATGTTTCTATTAATCCAAAGGAGCTTGGTGTTAGTTGCCAACGTGTTTCAGAATTTCAATACATCCCATGTTTCTATTAATCGCGGTGCATTGAGGAATCCGGAAAGCATTTGTTTGATTTCAATACATCCCATGTTTCTATTAATCTTTTCTTAAATCTGTCACAACTGGAACCATCAAAATTTCAATACATCCCATGTTTCTATTAATCACACATACCAATTCTACAGCGACTAGTACAGCATTGCATTAATCTTCGAGTAAATAGTAGACTTATATCTGTATATATGTCATAATGGAAAAAAATGTAAGGAGATTCCGACTATGCCATTAAAACCTGCCCCCATTTTAATATCTGATTCCGTATACCATATCCTGTCAAAGATTTCAAAAAGCAGGACATTGCCGGCCCGCCAGGTGGAACGTGCAATAATTTTCATACTCTGTGCGGACGGGCTTAATAACATCCTGATATCCCAAAAGGTTAGTATCGGACAGGATTCAGTCAGCAAATGGCGTACCCGTTTCCTAAAAAAGCCTTCCGTTATTGCGGGAGATAGAGGAAAAAAATCCCGCGGAGCTTGAAGATAAAATAACTTCACTCCTTTCGGATTATGCCCGCACCGGACAGCCTCCAACTTATACGGATGAACAGATCATCAGGATCCTTGAAATTGCCTGCCGCACCCCGGAAGAATACGGGTATGAAGCCAGCCACTGGAGCCTGAACCAGCTGGTGGATGCGGCTGTTAAGGAAGGGATTGTTGAATCCATTTCTGCCAAAACCATAAGCCGTTTTTTAAAATATGGGGAAGATCCGCCCGCATCTCGTCCGTTACTGGCTGCATTCCTCCGAAAAAACGGACAGCCCGGAAACATTCGCGCAAAAAGTGAATGAGATCTGTTCCATTTACCATGAAGCGGAAGCGGTCCATGAAGCAGGCGGCCATACTGTATCCATAGACGAGATGACAGGGATCCAGGCATTGGAACACAAGTATCCGGATAAACCGGTAATGCCGGGGAAAACGGCCCGCATGGAATTTGAATATATCCGCCATGGAACTACCAGTCTAATCGGCTTCTTTGATGTCGCTACAGGACGTATGGAAAAGCCATATCTGAATCCCACACGCACGGAAGAGGACTTTGTAAAGGCAGTACGGGCATTAGTGGAAACAGACCCCGGGGCATCCTGGACTTTCGTATGTGACGGCCTGAATACACATAAATCGGAAAGCCTGGTACGGTTTGTTGCAGAGCAGTGCTGTGTGGAAGAGGAACTTGGCCGCAAAGGAAAAGACGGCATTCTTAAAAGTCTGGCAAGCCGTGCTGATTTCCTGCATGACAAGAGCCACAGAATACGTTTTGTATACACACCGAAGCATTGCTCATGGATGAACCAGATTGAGATATGGTTTGGGATCATAAACCGCAGGCTGTTAAAGCGGAAAAGTTACCAATCTGTACAGCAGTTGGAAGAAAGTATACTACGCTTCATCGAACAATATAATGTTACGGCAAATCCCTTTAAATGGACTTATAAGGGAGTACCGTTAACTGCGTAGTTTTACTTAGTTATTTATGCAATGCTGTACTAGCAGAACCGCAATTTCAATACATCCCATGTTTCTATTAATCTACAATCATCAACAATATCCCAAAATCAAATACTGCATTTCAATATATCACACGTTTCTATTAATCTGGTAAATACCTTCAGCATGTCATCCGGGCAATGCTATTTCAATACATCCCATGTTTCTATTAATCATCAGCCTCTTTTATACTGCCTATATTTCCCGCCAATTTCAATACATCCCATGTTTCTATTAATCGGATATGCTCGATTCCGTCAAGCACAGATACCACCATTTCAATACATCCCATGTTTCTATTAATCTGGTGGTTCTGATGGTGACGGAGCTGCGGATATGTTATTTCAATACATCCCATGTTTCTATTAATCCATTCCGTTTCGTCAGAAACGGGAGGGTGTGTACAATTTCAATACATCCCATATTTCTATTAATCCGTCGCATACACAGTTCCTGTCTGCGCATTGTTCTATTTCAATACATCCCATGTTTCCATTAATCTGTTCCAGCTCCACAATCTCCTTTTTCAAGTCGAATTTCAATACATCCCATGTTTCCATTAATCATGGAAAGCCGCGCCTTAAGCAGATCATAAGACTGTCATTTCAATACATCCCATGTTTCCATTAATCTGTTCCAGCTCCACAATCTCCTTTTTCAAGTCGAATTTCAATACATCCCATGTTTCATTAATCGGGCATCTTTTCCTGTCCTCTTCCGGGAGAAAGCATTTCAATACATCCCATGTTTCCATTAATCATCATGCATGACATCTACCTGTCTGTCCGCATTGCAATTTCAATACATCCCATGTTTCCATTAATCCCCATTTCTATTTTTATATCTTATTCCTTTGGGTATTTCAATACATCCCATGTTTCCATTAATCTTAAAACGTTCGCTCGATATGTCCCCCACCCTGCACCATTTCAATACATCCCATGTTTCCATTAATCCGCCCCCTGGAACTCTTCCATGCCGCTGTACTGTAATTTCAATACATCCCATGTTTCCATTAATCTTTCCGCGAACCCGCGTGGCAGCATCCCGATCACCAATTTCAATACATCCCATGTTTCCATTAATCTTTTGTCAAAATATTTGTTACAAATTCTTCTTTCAATTTCAATACATCCCATGTTTCCATTAATCATCCCGACCGCGAACATGGCTTCCAGGTCTTCCAGATTTCAATACATCCCATGTTTCCATTAATCGCCTGCCGGTCCTTCTCGAAATCCGCACGCATCTGCGATTTTAATACATCCCATGTTTCCATTAATCGGCCATCTCGCAGATGCCCAGTATTTCCGCCCTTAATTTCAATACATCCCATGTTTCCATTAATCAATTATCGCTTCGCGATTAAAGTATGTTGTGTCAAATTTCAATACATCCCATGTTTCCATTAATCGGCGTCCAAGGTGGAAGAACCCTGCAGTTCCACCAATTTCAATACATCCCATGTTTCCATTAATCAATTATCGCTTCGCGATTAAAGTATGTTGTGTCAAATTTCAATACATCCCATGTTTCCATTAATCGGCATCCAAGGTGGAAGAACCCTGCAGTTCCACCAATTTCAATACATCCCATGTTTCCATTAATCGCGTTCCTTCTATGACCATATTGTAACCATTTTGATTTCAATACATCCCATGTTTCCATTAATCTCCAGTTCTCCAGAAATGCCTGTTCGCCATAATGACATTTCAATACATCCCATGTTTCCATTAATCGCGTTCCTTCTATGACCATATTGTAACCATTTTGATTTCAATACATCCCATGTTTCTATTAATCGGTTTGTTTAATAAATACTCTTGAGTATTGTAGATAATTTCAATACATCCCATGTTTCTATTAATCTTTAAGATACTGGGTGGCCAGATTAACTGCCGCCATTTCAATACATCCCATGTTTCTATTAATCGGCACATATCGTTTTATCTGTCTATTGTTGCCGGGATTTCAATACATCCCATGTTTCTATTAATCCGCTTTCTTTACCGCAGCCCCGCCGCGCTTACTCTCATTTCAATACATCCCATGTTTCTATTAATCTTTCTTATCCGGGCGAATGTCGTTTGCAAATTGCTCATTTCAATACATCCCATGTTTCTATTAATCAAAGACTCCCCTATATAGGTTGCGATATCGCAACTATTTCAATACATCCCATGTTTCTATTAATCTAGCCTCTTCTGCCGTCAGTTGCAGATTTTTAGCCTATTTCAATACATCCCATGTTTCTATTAATCGCCGAACCAATTGCAAAGCCCATAACTTCTGCAAATTTCAATACATCCCATGTTTCTATTAATCCCTGACTGCCGCTTTTGTTTTGGTTCTGCTCTTGCGATTTCAATACATCCCATGTTTCTATTAATCAGAAACAGAAGCTGACAGAATAAAGGGGGAGAACGATTTCAATACATCCCATGTTTCTATTAATCGATGTCGGCGAAGGACGCTGTTGATAACGGATTTGCATTTCAATACATCCCATGTTTCTATTAATCCGAAGAATCTCTTCACATTGAAAGTTCCTTCTACCATTTCAATACATCCCATGTTTCTATTAATCACCATGCAAAAATACGTACATTCATGGATTGGTAATTTCAATACATCCCATGTTTCTATTAATCGAATACAATCCAAACCATGTATCCACGCCCGAGAATTTCAATACATCCCATGTTTCTATTAATCTGGGGGATGTCTTCAAGGACAACCAGACGATCCGGGATTTCAATACATCCCATGTTTCTATTAATCTCCATTTGAAGCGGATTGCAAAGGAAACCCGTGCTTATTTCAATACATCCCATGTTTCTATTAATCTTATGATTGTCTGTGCGCCGAAATCATGGATTGACTATTTCAATACATCCCATGTTTCTATTAATCACATATACGACAGCGATGTTGACACTGCAATTAGATTTCAATACATCCCATGTTTCTATTAATCAGA